>Ga0163215_100126_pt1 | contig 216438 bp, 194 predicted proteins | sample SynspAceP_FD_185934 | JGI IMG/M metagenome (GOLD analysis project Ga0163215, IMG submission 185934) | Saline lake microbial communities from Ace Lake in Antarctica - Synechococcus sp. Ace-P (Hybrid Assembly) | ecosystem: Environmental > Aquatic > Non-marine Saline and Alkaline > Saline | place... | reverse complement strand
AAAATTTTTCGTTCACAATACTCGCTTGACCTGTGGTAATATCATTTACCGCAATACCGATAGGTAAATTCTCCAAGATGACCTCAATAAATTCATTTCTTTTTAATAAGCTCTCAGAAATTTTCTTTTCTTCAGTGATATCCAAAATTATAGAATCCCAATAAGTACTTCCGTCGGGGTTCTTAGAAGGTTTCCCAATTCCTTTATGCCATTTAAGCGCACCATTGGGTTGCCTTATTCTCCATTCGGATACCCAATTCGTCATGTTATTAGCAGATTCTTCTATAGATTTTTGAACCTTTGGAAAATCTTCATCTAAAATTAAACTCCAAATACGACTATTATCTTCCATGGCTTCTTCCGCGGAGACTCCCCATAAGTCTAGAAACCCTTGGCTCACATAGCTTAAATCATCGCTACCGTCATTGGCTAATTCATATCTGAACACTGCTCCTGGAATACTATTGGTAATCGCAAGAAATTGATCTTCAACAACTTTTTCTTTATGTATATTTAATTGAATCCCGAATACTTTTATGGGGCTCCCATCTGTTGATCTTATCGTAACTTTTGCTCTATTCTCGACCCAAATAAAGTTATCATTCGCATCTTTTATGCGATATTTTAAATTAAATGTTCCAGCGCTCTCGCTTAAACAATCAGCTAAACCTTTTTCAAACCGCTCTACATCTTCTAAAAACACTAATTTTTTCCATTTTTCAATGGTCATCGGTGCTTGATTGTGAGCTTTATAACCCAAAAGTTGATACCATTTTTGATTCAGAAAAATAGTGCCTGACGAAACGTCCCATTCCCAAGTTCCGGCATCAGTCCCTTCAATAATATTTTCTAAAGTTGCGTTTTTAGTACTTATGGCCAAATTCTTTTTTTCTAACTCAATTTTGCTTCTACGAAGTTCTAAAAGTTGCTCGACCTGATGTGCTAATGATTTTAAGGCTTCCTTTTGATGAGGTGTAAGATCTTTTGATTTTTTGTCCACCACACAAATAGACGCAAATGGAATACCTTCATAATTTTTAATGGCGTAGCCTGCATAAAAAACAATTTTTGGATCCCCTATCACCATAGGATTCTGGTTGAATCGCGGATCATCGTGAGCATCAACGACAATCATGGGCTCATCTCCTCCTTCAATAACATATTTACAAAAAGAATCGGCCAAAGGTGTTTCTGTGGCATCAATTCCGAAGTGAGATTTAAAGAATTGTTTTTCCTCATCAAAAAAGGTGATCAATGACATAGGACAATCACAAATTACGGAGGCCAATTTGGTAATCTGGTCATAATCAATTTCGGATGCCGTATCCATAATTTGATAGGCCTTATTCAACTCCGATAATTTTTCCCCCATATTTAATTAACTTTTGATAATTGCGAAAACCGCATACTCATTATCGTATTGTGAAAGTGCAAAAAAAACACTTAGATAACGAAACGGATAAAAAAGATATGAAAAAATAATCAATAATAAAACTATTCATGATGTGGCTTGTAAACTTAAACCCTAGGGCCACTAAAAACTAAGGGAGCTCCTCAAGGCAAGAAATGAAATAAAAACCCACATAAAATCTTTAAAAATTTGTAAATCGAATAAATACTTCAGCTGTTGAGGAATATATAGGAGTACATAAACTATTTTTTTGTCCCCTGAAATGAAAAAAGCCTTATAAACATAGTGTTTACAAGGCTTTAAAAATTAATTGGCGGTCCGGACGGGACTCGAACCCGCGACCCCCTGCGTGACAGGCGATTAAAATTGTATTGCATTTAGTGTCTTTAGTTATCATTTGTATTGATTATCAGTTGTTTACATTTTGTAAATTTGTAAGAGCTATCATCAAATATGATTCTAAAATCCAATTTGTTGTACCTATGTTGTACCCATTAAATTAAACTCTATGTCAAGTATCAAGATTGTTTTACGAAAAAAAGGACTATCAGATGGAACATATCCCATCTGTTTGCGAATCACTAAGGATAGAAAAACTAAATATTTTAATACTATTTATAATAGTAATGAAAAAGAGTGGGATGCCTCTGCAGGTTGCTTTAAAAAAAACAACCTTAACTACATACAAAATAATAGATTGCTTTTGAAAATAAAAGCAAGAGCGTTGAAAGTATATGCTGACCTTGATTTTGAAAAAGAGTATTTTAACCTTGATGATTTTAGTCAACGGTTCCGTATAGATAGCAATCCCGAAAATGATTACGTATTTCCTTTCTGGAAAGAAATAATCTCAGAAATGAAATTGGCAGGTAGAATGGGTAATTCTACTATGTATGAAGAAACTATGAAGTCAATAAATCAATTTTGTGAATTTAAAAAAATACGATTTCAAGATATCACAAATTCCTTTTTAAATAAATACGAAGCATGGCTCCGATCAAGAGGTGGAACGGATGGTGGAATCAGTATAAAGCAGCGCACGCTGAGGGCATTATACAACAAGGCAATTGAACGAAATATTATAAAGGATATTAACCATCCGTTTAAGACCTATAAGATATCCAAATTAAAAGGTCAGGGGATTAAAAAGGCATTAGACTTTGACCAAGTAACCAAAATCATCAATTTTAACTTATCAAGCTATCCACATTTGGCAGATGCCAGGAATTATTTTGTATTTAGCTTTTATACAAGAGGAATGAATTATACAGATATGATGGTGCTTAAATGGCAAGATATTGATGAAACAACTATTTCTTACATTAGAAATAAAACCAAAGGCAGATTTGTAATTACCATTCTTCCTCCTGTCCAAGATATACTTAATTATTACAATGAACATTCGTTACCCACCAAATATGTATTTCCTATTCTTTTGAGAGATGGCCTCACTCCTTCTCAAATTGATAACCGAAAAAAGAAAACCCTAGCCAAATATAATCGGGATTTAAAAGAAATAGCAAGCCTTTGCGGCATTAGTAAATCTTTATCTAGTTATGTGGCAAGGCATAGTTTCGCCAATTGCCTGAAACAAAAAGGAGTAGCTACAGATGTTATCGGGGAGTCATTAGGACATAAAGACATAACCACTACACAGGTTTATTTAAAAGAACTGGGTAGTACTGTTTTAGATGATGCAGCAGCTTTATTACTTTAACAAATCACTATCATTAAGTGGGTTTAATTTTGATGCGATTTTTCTTGCCCAAATTATATATTCTTCGGTTTGTGGTTTCATCTGATTTTGTAAAATAACTTGGCTTTCCATTTCGCCAATATATTTCTCCAAGATCAATGATTTATTCCAATTATCAGCATCAATAAGTAGCTGTTCAAATTTCCTTTGCTCCTGCTCTTGTTTTTCCTTGATTACAGCTAATTTTTGTTCTTGTAATAGTCTTTTATTTTCTTGAATAGCTTGTTCGGCTCGCAAGTCATGCCAATATTTACAATCCTTCTCTATCCAAGCTATTATTTCGGGCAGACATTCTTCGATTTTTCGTTTGGTGTTGTCAATCCAACTTTTTTGACGATATGAAGGACCAGCCTGAAATTCTAGTTTATCCGACCTTTCCCAAGATTCCCTGCTCCAACCAGATTTGTCTTTAGTTCTTATTCTATATACTTTTTGCATTAGATTTATTTCTGTTTTCTGACCAAACATTTCTACATGAGCGCGATTACAATAAAACGTCACACTACAATCCATCGCTTCTACTACTCTAACTAATGTGTCCATAAATCGGAGTGCTCTAGCCCTAAGCTTTAAATCAGTGCTTATGGGCAGCAAGTCGTGTTCCTGAGCGACTTGCCAAAAGCGTAAGGCATTCTCACTATGGTCTATTTTTTCTAAGAGTTTCTTTGAGGTTCTTACGAGTGTATGATAAGCTGAGATTCTTCCTGGTACTTTAAACTTTAAATCCTCTCTCTGTTCTAGTTCAAAAGCTCGCTTATGGTAATCAGTCTTAAATTTTCTAGCCTTTATATTTATTAGTGAATTGCTATTTTCTATTTTTGAAAGGGGAGTTTTATTTACTTTTTTATTGAATCTAATTTTTGACCAATAACCCTTATTCGGTGTGGGTATTTTATTTTCTATACAAATTTCCCTAAGCTTATGCTGTTCTATTTTAAACTTCTTAGCAAGTTTGCCCATAGGTTGGTTCCAGACCCATTCATATAATTCTTGTCTACTTAATGCGATTTTTCCCATCTTAATACGTTATTTTCATTATATTTGATTGTTCATGTTACATGAACATGTAAAATAATTGAACAAATGCTAAGTACAATTTACTTAAATGATTTTTTTGAAGCCCTTGGTTTTAATACCGAAGTATTCTATTTAGAAAATATTAAAGATACTGGCGAAAAAATTTATTCCATAGATGGCGAGCAGGTATTTGTAGAGTTTAAAAACGAAGTAAGACCACAAAATATTTCCCATTTTGAAAAAACTAGAAGTCAAGAACTTCCTGTTTTGGTAGCATCAAAATACATTACTCCTAAAGCTAAAGAGACATTAAAAGCCAAAAAAATAAATTATATAGATAGTTTTGGCAATGCCTTTTTAAATCTTGACAACCTTAAACTATACGTTGAAAAAAACAACGCCAAACCAGTATACAATGAATATTCAGAGGTTTTCACTCCATCAGGAGGGCAAATACTATTTCATTTACTTCAAAATCCTGAACTAATAAATGCCACCTACCGACATTTAGCTGAAATAAGCAAAGTATCATTAGGTAGTGTGAGTAAAACAATAAACGGTCTTTTGAATGAAGATTTTGCAGTTAAACAGAACACTGAAAAAAAATATCAATTGGTGAGACGAGAAGAATTACTAGAGAAGTGGGTTACTTTAGTTAATGAAAAAATCTTACCTGCTCACAAAATAGGCAACTATATATTTATAAATTCCGAGCAATTTAAAATAAATGAAATCGATCCCGGTATAGAAAGCTGCTGGGGAGGAGAGTATGGCGCAAAACTTATTACAAATTATTTAAACCCTTCACACTACTCTCTATTTACAACAGAGAAAGAAAATTTAATGAGACATTTTAAAATGGTACCAGATAGTGACGGCAATATAAGTGTTTACGAACCTTTTTGGAAACCAAAAAGTATTGAATTTCAGACTACTAATGGTAAAATCCCTGTAAATACATTATTAATATACGCCGAACTAGTATACAGTGGCAATGACAGAAACATAGAAACCGCTAAAATAATTTTTGATGAGTATATCAAACCCAACTTATAAAGATTATTCGTTTGCAAATCATGGTGAAGTCTACCAAATTTTGGAAGAAGTATTTACTGTTTACAATATCAAGTATTACTTAATTGGTGCAAATGCAAGAGATGTACATTTATATAAAGTGGGTATTAAACCTACTCGAAATACAGCAGACATTGATTTCGCAATAATGGTTCCTGATTTTGAAAAATATGATATACTGCTTAATGAATTATGCCATAAAGGATTTAAAAAAACTAGTGAAGCTTACAGGCTAATTTATGACAAAACTAATACCATATTAGACCTACTACCCTATGGAAAAATAGAACAAGACTATACTGTGAACTTTAATACTCGTGATGTTTCATTATCCGTTTTAGGTTTTAAAGAAGTAGGTGAACAAGCTGAGGAGGTACTAATTGATGAAGCTGGTTTTTCATTACCAACAACTCCTGTAGTTGGGCTTATAATTCTTAAATTAGTTTCTTGGAGTGATAAAAAAGATAGGAATAAAGATTTAGAAGACATTTCCTTACTATTAAATTATGGCTGGCATTTCTATGAAAGCGAAGCCTATGAAAAGCATTTAGACCTTTTTGATGATAATTTTGAAATGACTACCGCAGCCGCTAGAATTTTAGGAAGAAAAATGAAACCAATTTTAGCCTCTAATAAAAAATTACACGAAACCATTATGAACATTTTAGAAGATGCCATACTTGAAAAACAAAAAGCAAATACCACCGAGATTAATCTTGCTTTGAATATGAAAAAATCTCTTCAAGAAGTTCAAGGAATTTTAAGTGAAATTAAAAAGGGTATAGTAGAATAACGTAATCATTAAAAATGAACGCATCTCAAATAGAAAAAAACGTTGCAGCATTAGTTGAGAATTTCAATAAAGAGGAATTTATATTCAATTTATTGCAAGCTTATGGCATTTCAAAAACAACCATTACACGTTTAAAAAAAGGTGACTTTAACTTATCAAAAATAGAAGGGGAAGTACTTTACAAAAGTAAAATGCTTTTTAAGGAAGTTAAAAAAGGTTCATTACTTGATATTATTGATGAACTTACAAAGGACACAGATTCCTTAAAGCACAATCCACGCTTTGTAATAGTTACAGATTACAAAACATTATTAGCTAAAGATATAAGAACAGGATTAACGTTAGATACACCTATTCTTGAAATTCATAAACATTTTGGCTTCTTTTTACCATGGGCAGGACAAGAGAAATACGCTCAAAAGAATGAGAATTATGCAGATAGAAAAGCGTCATACAAAATGGCGAAGCTCTATGATATTTTAGTAAATGAAAATCCAAACATTTATGATGATGGTGGGCATAACTTAAATATTTTTCTATCTCGTTTGTTGTTTTGTTTTTTCGCAGAAGACACAGATATATTTCCAATTGAGGGAATGTTTACAGATACCTTAGAGCAACATACTCAAAAAGATGGAAGCGATATACATACGTTTTTAGATAGGCTTTTCAAAGTTCTTAATACAAAAGATAACAGTAAAGAAGCATCACATTTCATGGACTTTCCTTACGTAAATGGTGGTTTATTTAGAGATACAATAGGATCACCGCAGTTTACTAAAGAAGCTCGCAAAATAATTATTGAGTGTGGCGATTTAGATTGGAGCGAAATCAACCCAGATATATTTGGCTCTATGATACAGGCAGTGGTAAACCCTGCGTATCGTAGTGGTTTAGGTATGCACTATACCTCCGTGCCAAATATTATGAAGGTAATAGAACCTTTATTTTTAAATCAGTTGTATGAAGAGTTTGAAAAACAAAGAGGAAATGATAGAAAGCTACGTGAATTAATATTTAGAATATCGAAACTTAAAATTTTTGATCCTGCTTGCGGAAGCGGTAATTTTTTAATTATTGCTTATAAAGAACTAAGAAAACTGGAAATTAAGATTATAAAAGAGATTAGTAGTTTAGGACAACAGGATATTTATAATGCAAGCCAAGCCAAAATACATTTTACAAAAGATGGGCATGAAATTATTTCCAACGCACCACAGGCTAAAATGAATTTTAAGAGTAAACAATTTGAAATATGGTTTACCCAAATAAAACTCTCACAATTTTACGGTATTGAGTTAGATGATTTTGCCCACGAAATGGCAATTTTGTCTTTATGGTTAGCAGAACATCAAATGAACAAATTTTTTGTTGATGAATTGCACGATTTTGGTAGAGCTAAGCCTATTTTACCATTAAAAGAAGCAGGTAATATTACACATGGCAATGCCACACGTTTGAACTGGGAAGATACTTGTCCTAAAAATGAAAATGATGAAATATATATTTTAGGCAATCCACCTTATTTAGGACAAAGAAATCAGAAAAAAGAGCATAAAGAAGATATGGATTTTGCGTTTTATGGAGAAAAAAACTACAAAAATCTCGACTACATATCTATTTGGTTTTTATACGCTGCCAAGTATACAAATACAAGTAAAATTAAATTTGCCTTTGTTTCAACAAATTCCATCTGTCAAGGCACACAAGTAGAAATGCTTTGGCCTAAAATATTGTCATATGAATTGGAAATATTTTTTGCATTTAAAGATATTAAATGGACTAATAATGCAAAAGGTAATGCAGGTGTTACAGTATCAATTATAGGCTTATCAAAACCAAACAATGAAAAGAAAGCATTATACTCTAATGATAAAAAAATATCAGGAGATAATATAAATCCTTATCTAATCATTGGTAATACAATACTTATTTCAAAGAGAGGTAATGTTCTTTCGAAAATACCAAAAATGGAAGGTGGAAATCAGCCTAGGGAAGGAGGTCATTATATTTTATCTAAAACAGAAAAAGAAATATTTCTTAAAAATAATCCGGGTTCTATTAAATTCATTAGAAAGTTAACAGGTTCAAATGAATTTTTAAATAATATCGAACGTTGGTGTATTTGGATAAAGGAAGAGCAAGTTGAAGAAGCTGAAAAGATTGAAATTCTAAAAACTAAAATAGACTTAGTTAGGGAATTACGTACTAAAGGCAACACATTAGAACGTAATTTTGTTAATTTTTCATATCGATTTATTCAAAACAAAGAAGCAGTAAATAGTCAAATAATAATTCCTGTTGTTTCATCAGAGGCTCGTGAATATATTCCTATTGATTTTATAGAAAAGGATGTTATTATTTTAAACTCAGCTAATGTCATATATGACCCTGAAACATTTGTATTTGGCCTTTTATGTTCCAAAATACATAATGTTTGGGTTAGAGCAGTTGCTGGAAAATTAGAAAATCGTATTCGTTATACTTCTGGAGTCTGTTACAACTCGTTTCCATTTCCTGAAATTACCCAAAAACAAAAAGAACAAATTAATCTGCACGTTTTTGAAGTAATAGAACAAAGAGAAAAACATTCAAATAAAACTTTAGCACAATTATATGATGCAGAAAAAATGCCTAAAGGGTTAAAAGAAGCCCATCATCAATTAGATTTAGCAATAGAACGTTGTTATCGATTAAAACCATTTGAGAGTGATACCGAACGGTTAGAATATCTTTTTAAAGAATATGAAAAGATGATTACAAAAAGTACCCTATTTGAAAAACCAAAAAGAACCCGTAAAAAGAAAGCCTAATTTATGCCAAATATAGTACACGTAAAATACCAACAAACAGGTAAAAGCAAAACCACCAACGAATATGGTATGAGAGAAATGCAACAAAAAGCATTTGAGGCTCGTACTGCGCAATATTTATTAATTAAAGCACCACCAGCTTCTGGTAAATCTCGTGCATTAATGTTTATTGGTTTAGATAAATTAATAAATCAAGATATTAAAAAAGTAATTGTCGCCGTTCCTGAAAGGTCTATTGGTAGCTCGTTTGCTAAAACAGAATTAAAGAAGCATGGTTTTTTTGCGAATTGGGAACCTAATCCACGATATAATTTATGCACACCTGGTGTAGAAAAAAGTAAAGTAACTGCGTTTTTAAATTTTTTAGAAAGTAATGAAAAAATACTAATCTGTACACACGCTACGTTGCGTTTTGCTTTTGATGCCATAGACGAAAAACAACTAAATGATTGTTTACTGGCAATAGATGAATTTCATCACGTATCTGTAGATGGAGATAATAAGTTGGGTTTAGTATTAAGTAGTGTAATGGAAAAATCTTCTGCTCACGTTGTAGCAATGACAGGCTCTTTTTTTAGAGGAGATTCCGTGCCTATTTTATTACCAGAAGATGAGGCGAAGTTTACTAAGGTAAAATATGATTACTACCAACAACTAAATGGCTATAATTATTTAAAATCATTAGGTATTGGTTATCACTTCTATCAAGGTAAATATACTTCTGCTATTCAGGAGGTATTAGATGAAAGCAAAAAAACGATAATTCATATACCAAGCGTAAACTCAGGTGAATCTGAAAAAGATAAAGAACAGGAAGTTGCAAGGATTATGGATGGTTTAGGTGTACTAGAATATCAAGACCCTAACACTAATGTTAATTTTGTAAGGAGCAAAAAAACAGGTAGGCTTTTAAAAATAGCAGATTTAGTTTATGATGTTCAAAAAGAGAGAGACAAAATACAAGAATATTTGCGTAATGTAAAAAGCGTAGATGATATAGATATTATCATTGCTTTAGGGATGGCCAAAGAAGGTTTTGATTGGCCATATTGCGAACACGCATTAACCGTAGGCTATAGAGGTTCTTTAACAGAGATTATTCAAATTATTGGCAGAGCCACAAGAGACAGTGAAAATAAATCACATTCTCAATTCACCAATTTAATAGCACAACCAGATGCAGAAGATGATTTAGTAAAACTATCAGTTAATAATATGCTTAAAGCTATTACTGCTTCATTATTAATGGAGCAGGTACTAGCACCTAATTTTAAATTTAAACCAAAATTCCCAGAAGAAGATGAAGAAGTTGATGATTCAGAAGATGATGAAAATACTATCAAAATAAATGGCTTTAAGCTACCAAGTTCACAAAGAGCAAAAGATATTATTGAAAGTGATTTGAATGACTTAAAGGCAAAAATAATGCAAGACCAGCAGATGATAAAAGCAATGCCTGGTAATGTAGATCCTGAAGTGATTAATAAAGTATTGATACCTAAAATCATCAAAGAAACCTATCCAGACTTATCAGATGAAGAAGTCGAAGCTGTACGCCAACATATTGTTGTAGATTCTGTAATTAAAAATGGAACTATTGAAGAAGTTGGAGATAAGCGTTTCATTCGCATGGCAGATAGTTTTGTAAATATTGATGATATTAATATTGATTTGATAGATACAATCAACCCATTTCAAAAGGCATTTGAAATACTATCTAAATCAGTAACAGCATCAGTATTTAAAGCTATTCAAGAAACAATAGATGCCACGAGAATACAAATGACTGAAGAGGAAGCCATTATATTGTGGCCCAAGATAAAAAACTGGATAGCAAAAACAGGAGAACAACCAAGTATTCAATCTTTCGACCCACAAGAAAGACGTTTAGCAGAGGCAATAATATTTTTAAAAGAGCAAAAGCGTAAAGCCCAAGCAAATGAGTAAAAAGAAAACATTAAAAGATATATTTAATGATGATGAGTTTGGAATTTTAGATTCTAAACCCAAAAACTCTAATATAAAAACTGAAGATGAACGCTTAATTGAATCGTTCCAAGATATTAATGCCTTTTTTGAAAAAAATAATCGTGAACCAGAAGCAACAAATGTTACTGAATTTAAACTGCTATCAAGATTAAAAGCATTAAGAAAAGATGCTAAAAAAGTAGAAATATTAAAACCTTATGATTCGCATAATATTTTAAATACTAAAATAGATGTGAAATCAGTAGCAGATATTTTAAACGATGATGATTTAGGAATTTTAGACACAGATGAGACGTTGTCTATTTTTAAATTAAAAAATGTAAAGAGTGCTTCAGAAAGAGCAGAAACAGACTTCACAGCAAAAAGAAAGGCAATGAAGGATAAAGATTTCTTGCCTTATGAGACTAAGTTTAAAAATGTACATAAAGATTTAAGAGAAGGTAGCAGAAAGTTATTTACTTACGAGAATGCAGATAAGAATCTAAAAGCTGGTTCTTATTATATTTTGAATGGTGTACTATTATTATTGGAAAGCGTGGATATTGAAACCGAAAATGTTTCGCTGCCTACAGGTGGTAGGCTTAGAAAGGATGGTCGTACTCGTATTATTTTTGAAAATGGCACTACAAGTAATATGAAGTATCGTTCATTAGATAAGGCGCTCTTACATCAGGATAATGATGGTAAAATCGTTTCACATACCGAAGAAGAAATTGATAAAGAATTATTTGATAATGTAAATTCAGTAAATGAAGAAGATTTGGAGTCTGGATGGATTTATATTTTAAAATCAAAATCTTCTAATCCAAAAATATCTTCTATTGAGAATTTATATAAAATTGGATTTTCGACAGTACCTATTCAAGACCGTATAAAGAACGCTTCAAAAGAACCTACATATTTATTGGCTGATGTTGCTATTGTGGATGGATACAAATGTTACAATATGAACACACAGAAGTTTGAACATTTAATCCATCGCTTTTTTGCAGAAGTATGTTTAAACGTTGACATAAATGATGATAAAGGAAGAAGAATAACACCAAGAGAATGGTTTGTTGTTCCTTTGCCTATTATTGATAAAGTTATTCAGTTGATATTATCAGGTGAGATTATTAATTATAGATATAATAAAGTACTTCAAGTAATAGAGCAAAAGTAATCCAAAACCCAGAACAAAGTAAGCAGTTAATGCAATGTACTTTTATGGAGGTTTTTGAGGGAGAAAATTAAGATTAGCATGAGTAAAGTAAAAAATCAACATTATATTCCTCAATCTTATCTCAGAGGGTTTGGAATTCAGAAAAAAAAGGAATGGTATGTTTATAGCAGAATAAACAATGAAAATATATTCCTTATTAATGTCAAAAACATCTGTGCTGAAAGATATTTATATGATTTACCCGAATTAGGTGAAGAAAAGGAACAACTTATTGAAAAATTTTATGCTAAACACGTTGATGGAAGCTTTGCAGAAATTTTAGAATTTGCTAAAGAGGAAGAAAATACTGTTTTACCAGAAGAGTTACGAGCCAAAATCATTTCGTCTTGTGTTTCATTGGTGTTTAGAACTCCTAAATTTCTAAACAATGATGCAGATCAAATTAAACTATATTCTGATATTCCTGGTGAAGGCATTGACGAAAAAAGAAAAAGAAAAATCATTGCGTTGCAAAATCATTTTCAAAAATCAATAGAACTTATTAAGCTAAAGTATAATGATGGTATCGCAATAAATAGAGTTGCCAAAGACATGTAGTTTATCACCTGTGATAACCCTGTAATAATAAGAAATCAAAAAGGAGAATTTAATGATTATTATGACCCTAAAAATATATTTCATGTACCCATCTCACCAGATTATAGTATAACAATAACTCCATCTATTCAAGCGGATTTAAAAGGAACATTCGCCAGATATTCTCAAAATAAATCTGGTGTTCTTTGTATTAATCATGATATAGAAAAATCACATGAGCAATTTTTAATTGGAGCTGAAAATGGGATAGAAGAGTTTCAGGCAGATATGGAAATTTATGATAAACCTACACCTGAAGCGCACCAAATGCTTGATGATCAAATAAAAATGACACACATAATTCAACACGTTTTAAGTGTTTTAGAAAACCAAGGGGCCGAAAATTTTATAAAAATCCTTAAGAAATATTGGGATGAAGAAAGTGTAGTGAGAAGTGATGATAATTATATTAATTACATGAAAAAATTTAAACTAATATAACTATTATAGATAAAAGATTTGGATTTTTGAATACCGAGTTAGGCACTTTTAGAGACTAAATAGAACTGGACAACACCAACAATAATTAAAACAATTAAGCTTAGAAGAGCTATCCAATTTTGTGACAAAGCTTGAGTACCTCGTTTCATTAATAACAAAACAAGTACCATTGTAGATAGTGAGGCTCCCAGAACTGCATAAAAATAAATTGCTTTTCCAAAAGAATCGATGAATTGAAAACCAGGAATAGATGCAATAACAAAAGTAACTATTGCCGTGAAAATGCCTATAATTTCTAATGACCTAAAATCATTATTCTTTAATTCTTCTTTTAAATCTGTTATTTCTTGTAATTCAGCTCCAATTGCTTTTATAGAATTAGTTAATAAATTTAACTTATCAAATTGAAGCTCTAATTCTCTAAATTCCTTTTGATTAGTATACTGGGGAATTGGCAATACAAATGTTGAGGCATAATATATACCTTTAAATTCAGGATAAGTGACAGGAACAATTGAATCTTTAAAGGGAAGCTGAAAAATTAAACTATGATGATTATATGCCCATTGCATTCTTTCCTTACAACGTTTAATAACTGGCTCCAGTGTTTTTAATTGTTTTGATTCTTGTGTTAGGTTTTTAAATATTTCACGCTCGTCAATTGCAATTTGAATTTTTCTCAGCTCGTAATCTATAAATTTCTTGTCTGCAAAAAAATTATCAATACTAAACTTCTTCTGTAGTTGTTCAATTTCAACCTTTAATATACCTAATTCCTTTTCATTTAATTCCGGATTAGAAATCTCTAGTGAATATAGATTGTTTAGCACATAAATAATTGCCTTTCTATAAATTTGCTTATCAACCTTTTCCCTAATACTTTGTTCTTTTTGTAAAAGAACGTCCGCTATACATCTAAGTTCTATGGGGTTTTTTTGTACATCCTTATAAAATTTGACTAAAGTGTGTATTTCCTTTAAACTAAGTTTTGATAAATCTTTAGCCTTTAATTCTTGTGAACGTTTAGTTATTTTTTGCTTCCACTGGTTAAATAATTCATAGTGACTATCCGCATATTTAGTCCATTCTGTTAAAATTTCGTTTTGACTATGAAACTCTTCGTCATCAAAATGCTCTTTAACTTCTCCATCAGAAATATATCCTTTACTTCTTATAGAATCATCCATCATTGAATAAACAAATTGCCTTACAATCCATTTATGCTTAAGGAAATTCACCTTTTCAATTACCGATGTTTTTATTTTACTTGGAGTTGAAGATTTTTTAAGCAAAGTTAAGATTCTTGAAAGCCTTTGAATGATAGAATTTTCATCATTAAAATAATGGTCTATCACCTGAACCTCGAGATAAATAAGAAACAGCTTAACTTTATTTCCTAGCTCTGATTCTAGATTACTCTTAGTCCTAAAATCGATTGTTGAACTATAACTAATTTCGTGAAAAGGATATGTAGTTAAAAGAGATAAGTGCGCTGCAAAATTTTTATAATACGAAATCAATCTCCTCAAAAAATCAACAAGCTTCCTTTTTATCTGACTCTCCAAGAATTCTTGAATATCTTCATCCTCCCCTATTTCATCAAATTTTTCATTAATAAACTTTTCAAGTTTATCCAACGCCTTCTTGGTTTTTTTACTACCAACCTCCACATACTCTCCTGACAATAAAGAATCACAAAACAAATCGAAAGAAGTATCTATTGCTTTGTCAATTAATTCTGGATAGGACTTATTAAGCTGCTTAGCTGATTTGCCCGTAAGCCAATTTTCAGGAAAGTTGGATTCTAAATTACGCTGTATTTTTTTTATACTATCCAAACTATCAACAATTTGCTAAAGCATGAATATTTTTTCTTCCTCCTTTATTTCAGAGATGGGAATTTGTATACTATTAAACCCCTGCTTTTTAGCAAGTTTATAAAAGTATTGCCAAGAATACCAAGAGTGGCTTAAATCTACAAGTTCAAATGAACTAGCCAAAATGATATTGGGATTAGATGATTTTAAAGATTCAACAGCTTTTTCAATATCTTTTTTTAGTTTTTGTGATGGTAATTCTATTTCGGAATTGATTATTGATCGTTGATTATTGATTGTAACATTTATCAAACGATTATCTCTAATCAAGCTGTAAATATCACTTTCCACATGACCATAAGGCATTGCATAGTATCTGTCAAAAATTGTGTCTAGCAATGTGTCTTCAGAATTAGCTTTCGTATCTACTGCAGATGCGAAAAAGAGAAGTTTAAGTACCTTTAATGTACTCAAATCATTAGTTGTGGTTCCTGATTTTTGTGAATGCCAATCAACTAATAACTTTGCGAAATATTCAAAATAAGGTAATTTTTCTTGTGGTTCCATAGTGTGGTAACAAATATATACATAAGAAGATTAAAAAGTATAATACTTTAAAAATTTATTCCAACTTTAACTAAATCAAATTGTTACACTAAATATTAGCGCACTATTTATCTATGAGGCATAACTAATTTAGAAAAAATTTATCTCGAATTATACTAAAAATTCAAATTCCTATATCAAGTTTTTTAGTAATTCTGTGAATAAGTGTTATGAAAAAACTAGAAAACGCATATTCTATTTTACATCTTGATAAATTTAATAGGATTCTGCCCATTTTTTATACTGCTCTAGCGCCTTTGGGTTTTCACTCAAATACAAATTTATATGCTTCGATGCTGCATTTTTCCCATTTTCAAATGCCGTTTTTTCTACACTAATAGCCTTCGATTTTACCGTGTAGGAGTAAAATATTGTTAAGCAAGTTATTACAACCATCATCATAAAAGTGATTACGGCCCATTGTGGATATATTTTTGCATTTTTAAGTAATGCCTCTAATCTATTAAGGTATTGTTCTTGATTTTGCTTGCTTCTATTCATTGCACTTTCATGTGCTGTAATTACAGGTTTTATCTCTTTCAGGTTCACTTCAATTTGAGTGTTGTTTATACGTTTCTCTATAGCTTCAAGTTTTGCAATTCCTTTTTCAAATTCGCTTAATTCTGAAACTAATAATTCTGTCAAATCTTCAATTTTTGCCATGTTTCTATTTTTTAGTACCCGATTCCACGGGAGATTACTTTCTTAATTACTGTTTTTGCGATACTTAATGCTAAGTTGCTTGAGAGCTCCACTGTTTTACCTAAAAGTGGTATCGCTTTACTTTGTGCTAATAATTTTTCAGGGCCAATATTTTGAGCAATGCTTTTGCCAATATTACCACCAGTCATAGACTTATGAATTTCACTTCCTTTTAAATTTTGACCATTAAATTCGAAGCGAAACCCTTGTAACTTATTTGCTTTGTTTATACTTGGAATCACCTTTACGCCATTTGTTTGCATCACCTCCATATAATCCTTGAATGATTTAGGCTCAAATTGTTTCAAGCTCAAATCATGCCTTCTTTTGATTTCTTCTCTGACTTCTTTTAAATCAAATTCTTTTTCAAATTGCACCTGCTTTACAGTAGTGAGTTTCATGTTTTCCGCAACTCTCTCGGCTGCTCTTTGACTACGAATACCTATGAGCCTATCCTTATAGGCAACACCATGAAAATCAATCCTATTTACATAAAGATGTATGTGAGCATGCTGTTTATCTTTGTGAATAAAAGCAATTGCCTGGCGTTCTTTTAAGTGCATTTCAGCAATAAATTTCTCACATATTTTTCCAAAATCTTTAGATGACAATGCTTGGCCATCTTTAATTGTTGGACTAATTACAAATGAAAAAGTGTTGCGTTGACAATGATAGTTTTGATCTTGTAACAGCTTAAATTCTTCTGTAATTTCTTTAGGATTTTCACCAATCAAATGCTGCTTAAAAACTACTTCGGCATTTTTTTCTTGATTCCAACCATACGATATTGAAGCACTGGTATGTGAAATTGCCTTTCCTTTTGCTATCATTTGTGAAACTTTTTAAGGTGTAATTTTAATTCATTGGCTAGCTCCAATACAGTAGAACTTAGATTAGGATTTTTCATTTTCACCAAATTACTTATCGCTTTAAAATTATTGTGATACTTCACTAACATTTGATAAATCTCTATTTCATCATCAGAGAGTCTTTCCACTATTTGTTGTTCAAAAGCTATTCTTCTGAAATACTCACTAAGGGTTAAACCGCTGCGTTTTACTTTTACCGTAAGCAACTTTTTTTCGTAGGTGCTACATCTGAATTTAATGATCTGATCTTTTATACTTATAGACTTTTTCGTACTGCAACCAACGGGAGCAGTCGAGATTGTGTCCACAGACACCCATCTCGAAACCTTTTCCGATGTTGAATCATCTTCTCCAGAGTTCGTTATTAGATCTAGACTTATTCTATCCTTATCTTTTATAAATTCAGCGTCAAGTTCCAATTTATCAAAGGCAACTTTCTTGATTAGATTTTGTTTGTTAATCTGTACTAATGGCGGTTTTTTCTTGTGCAAACCTCTATCACCTCTTTCAATATCTCTACCTCTTAAATCATTATTGTATCCTCTATCCATGACATAGTTTTTGGTTTAAATCAACGTATTTGGAATATTGATTTCTTTCATCAACAACGGAATCAAAATTTTTCAATAATCTAGTTGTAGCTAAATTTCCAGAGAGGTCATTATCTAAGAATAAAAGTGTGTTTTTATACTTCGCAATATGTTCCTCTATCTCGGAAGCGAATGAAACTGAATTCAATATAATACTATCGGATTGAGAAATTAGAAATGGATTTATTGTCGCTAAAGACAGAAAATCAAACATACCTTCAAATACTAATAGTATTTCTTTTTTAGAATTTAAGTACGTATAAGTTTTTGGGGAGCTAGAAGATTTGAAAAATTTGTTTCTTAACTCCCATCCTCCCAAATGGTTTTTTAAACCAAGTCCAAAAAATCGATATCCGTTGCTTTTATAATAAATCTCTTTTAAAAAATGATGTGCAACTTCTATAGGAATTTTTCTTGATTTTAAATATTCAATAAGTGCAATTTGTTTTATCGTACGAATTGAAATTATTTCGATGTTTTCTTTCTTTTTGATATTAGCAATTGGCTTTTGAAAAAATAAAACATCACTACCTGATATAAAGTCTAAAGTTTCTTTGACTGTGAAATTTTTTAGCTGCATGATTAAATCAATGCTATTTCCTCCTTTTCCCATGCCGTGATCATACCATCGATTTAACGCCAGAGATATCTTAAAAGAGGCTTGGGTTTCTGACCTGAAAGGACTTAGAAACCAAGCTTCTTTTTCCGTTTTCCTTGTGGGGAAGTGACCTAATTTTTCTAGTATTTTCACTAGACAAAAATTACGGGCGCTTCTGCACGATATATTTTCTTTTTTCATTAGCTTATTTGTTTTTTGTTATTTTCTCCCACCATATTACCGAACTTAGTATTTATAGGGCTTCATACTTTGGGTATACTCAAAATTCTACTTACCCATCCTACACTAAAAGGTAGGTTAGGTAATACTTAGGTAGAATAAGGGTTAAACATCTTACCTAAAGTCTTAGCTCTGTTAATAGGGTATTTTAATAAAATGGTAATTAGGTAGGTACTATTTGTTCTTTTTAGATAATTCTATTTCCCAAGGTGAGTCCGTAAACAATGATTTTGCCAAATAGCCATACAACTGTCGTTTGGGATGCTTCACTCTCTGAAAATTGAACCCAGACAAGGCTCTACCCAAGTTAATATGATTTAATCTTAAACTCAAAGAGGATAGTGCAACTTGAACATCAGAAGCAGTTACAAAATCTTTCATATCATTGGATTTTTCATAATACTTCGCTATTAACTCTTGTTCCGTAGTAAGCTTGGTATACTTCTTATTACGCTCTTCATTCTCCATAATATCCTTAATGGTTAGCTCAGGATTAAAATTGGGGTCATGATATGCCAAATGATATGCTTGCGACCAAACATTCTTAATTTCAATTTCTTTAGAATAAGAAAAATCAATTTTATCCATTAGTTCAAAACATAGCCAACGAACTGATCCAGTCTCGTCGTTCAAAAAAGAAGACATATTGGTAGAACCTAAAAAAGAACATATTCTTGGCAATGTTGTATTCTTGCGATCATATGGTAGACGTTCATTAATAAACGTTTTAGAGAAAAATGCTTTTAAGGCATTTACATCCTTTTTTGAAAGTACAGCAAGTTCATCCAGATTGTAAAGGAAATTTCGACACAATTGAATACGGGCATCCTTATCATTACTAATATCTTCCGCCATATATTCAGAAAGTTCAGGAGGACATATAAAACGACACCATGTAGATTTTCCAGAACTTTGTCCCTTGTGGCTAATTATGAATGCTTGCTTATTAAAGTATCCAGGCTCTAATGCACACCGAATTGCTCTTACCAACCATTTTTCAAAATGGTAATGAAAAACTTCATTTTCATATGTAGGAACATATGAAACTAGCTTGCTAATATGATCCTCGCCATCCCATTTCTCAAGATTTTCGAAATACTCTTTTATCGGGTTATACTTTCTAATTAATTCAGAACGAATTAAAATCTCAAGCTTTGCTGTACTTACCTCAATACCAGCTTTCGCTAATTCGATTATTAGTGAATTTAGATTTAGATAGTGCCATTTCTTTTGATTCAGAACTGAAATCTGAAAATCATGTGAAATCTCGTTATACATGATATCATACTTTTCTTCTAAGTACTCAATTGTATAATCGTATATCGTTTTCTTTTTTGGGTCTTTTACATGATAAAGACCTTTATTGTTGAAGTCTATCATATTGAAAAACTTATCGTTTGTTTCTCAATAGTTGTTCATTGAATTTCTGTTCTAGAAATTCATCAGACACGTCTGGTTTTCCTAATAACCAATCGTCAATTCTATCTTTCTCAAAAAAGAGTTTTCGGATTTCCGTATTCCCTCCTTTAGGAATCATATTAAGTCTTGATAACTTATAAATTGTACTTTCAGACATGCCAGTATAAAGCACTAAGTCTTCAAGATTAAGAACTTTCTTGTTGAAAGCCATCAAGCACTTTATTTCTTTTAATAATTCTATTACAGGTGTGTCCACATCTGCAATGGAAATCACATTCGTTTGCTCAGTCATAGTTTCGTATTTTAGAAATTAATGATGAGTAAAAAGCTTTTTACTATTTTGAATTCGATGACCAAAGTAGCTTAATGACAAGCGAAGAAAGAACAAAAAGGTGTATGCACCCCTAATATTTTTAACTACACCCTTTTTAGCATAGTAAAGCAATTATCTATTTTATTCATAAAATGATCCTCAGGATTATTTCTAAGACCTTGGTTGGATAACTTCATAGCAGTAACTGGTTTGCCTTTTAAAAATAATTTGTTTGACTTCTCAAAGGTTGAATATTCAACGTTGTAATTATCTTTAAACTTTTCTAATAAATATCGCAATTCAACCCAAGTCATTGCTATGAAATGAATTTCGGAACTTGTATCCTCAAATTTTTCAGTAAGAACAGAGTGAAAATTATCAATATCAGTTTTTTCAACATCAATTTTATCCAACCCCCTTAGAACATAATAAATATTATTTAACACATTTCTATTGAAATCTAAACCTATGGATTCGACCTGTGGTATTTGTTTTTTTTGATCTAAATTTCTTTTTTTCCTGGTAATTTGAATAAACAAATAAAATCCTGTAACACCAAGAAGGAACAAAACCATTATAAATATATACCAAGGAAATCCAGCGTCGTATAGTAAATAAAAGAATGATGAAATCACTACAAAAAACATTATGACCGTTAAGGCAATTTGACTGTTTTTGAGGTGGAACCAATTATTAATCCGCTTTTTATATATTTCAAAAGCATCTATCCAGTCTATTATTTTGTCTGTTAATTTCAAACGTGAAGATTTTTAAGTTTGAAATAAATGTAATTAAAAAATAAATAGAATTGTTGTACCTATGTTGTACCTGTAAAAAAGAAAAAGCCTTTCATATGTATGAAAGGCTTATCTTTGTTGGCGGTCCGGACGGGACTCGAACCCGCGACCCCCTGCGTGACAGGCAGGTATTCTAACCAACTGAACTACCGAACCGTTGCTTTAAGCGGTTGCAAATATACATCGCTTATTTAATTTCGCAAACAAATTTCATTAAAAAAATACTTTTTAATGAAAAAAAATAACATAACTAAAATTAAATCTAAAATTAGTGCTACTAATCAATGACTTACCAGCATCATTGAGTTTGCCATTTTAATGGCCCTATTCATTAAAACTTTACTTTTCACTTTAATACATGCTGTAAGAACTACCTGTTTATAATTAGAACGCAAGTCTATAAGAAGTTTTTCTTTTCGCTGATGTAGGTATTCAATACGGTAGAAAAATCACCATTAATATCCACAGGCACATATTTAATTTTATACTGTGCACATTTTAGCTTTAGTTGCTGTATATAATCGTTTATTTTTTGCTGATAGGCTTTTTGAATATTTTCCGCATATAAATCTATAGACATCCCTGTTTCAACATCTACAAAACGTTTTGGCGTATTTTCAAATCCAAAAGCTACCTCTTTTTGATAATCAAGTAAATGAAACAAAACTACCTCATGTTTGTTGTATTTTAAATGACGAAGCGCTTCAAATAATTGGGCATCCTCTGTTTCGGTTTGAAACATATCGCTAAACAAGAATAGTAAGCTTCTCCGCTTTAGTTTTTCAGCAATTAAATGCAAATAGGTATAGGTCTTGGTTTCTGATGCTGCTCTTTCAGTATTACACACCTCATTTAATTTGGCTAGCAACATTTGATGGTGGCGCTCACTACTTTTTTCTGAGGTATAAAACGTGTCTTTATCCGCATAAATACTTAAACCAACAGCATCTCTTTGCTTTTTTAAAATATGCATGAGAGCAGCAATCGCTAAAACCCCAAAACCAATTTTATTTAAATGGTTAATGTCTAGTTTTTTTATTTCAGGATAGTACATAGAAGACGAATTGTCTAAAATCATATGACATCTTAAATTCGTTTCTTCTTCGTAACGTTTGGTGTACAGCTTATCGGTTTTTGCAAAAAGTTTCCAGTCTATATGCTTCGTACTTTCGCCGTTATTATAGATTTTATGTTCAGCAAATTCTGCAGAAAAACCATGAAACGGACTTTTATGAATGCCACTTATAAATCCTTCAACCACTTGGCTCGCTAATAATTCTAAGTTTTGAAATAAGGTGGCGTTGTGTAATTCGGACTGTACATTCATGCCACTAAGATAATTTAAAATAAAATGTATTGCATAAAACAACTACAATTCAATGGTTTTTCTGCATTAAAGTCGAATTGCATTTTTAAATACCCTAATTTAAAGGATGTGCGCATTCAGAGAAGTTTTAGGAAAATCCTTTACAAAAAAAAATTAAAAAAACCCTGAAAATCATAAGATTAACAGGGTTTTCAGTACTCAAGGTGGGAATCGAACCCACACTCCGAAGAACTGGATTTTGAATCCAGCGCGTCTACCAATTCCGCCACTTGAGCAATTAAAGTGCAAAATTATAAAATAAATCCATTTTTCAATCAAAAATTAAACATTTATCTACTCGTAAAACAAATAAATTTCTAAATTTGCACTCCCTAAGAAATTTTAGGAGTTAATAAACTAAAAAACAATCGCTTAACCATGCCTTATCAAGTACCAGAACCTAAAATTTTTGCATGTACCCAAAGTACCGCTTTAGCCGAGAAGATTGCAAAATCTTATGGTACCGAGTTAGGTAAGGTTATCTTTTCAAGATATAGCGATGGTGAGTTTCAACCATCTTTCGAAGAATCGGTAAGAGGTGCACGGGTATTTATTATTGGATCAACCAATCCAAGCTCTGAAAACCTAATGGAAATGTTATTGATGCTTGATGCCGCAAAACGCGCATCAGCCAGGCATATAACCGCTGTCATGCCTTACTTTGGATGGGCCAGACAAGATAGAAAAGATAAGCCTAGAGTACCTATAGCGGCTAAATTAGTTGCTAAAATGCTAGAGGCAGCCGGTGCAACTCGTATTATAACCATGGATTTGCACGCTGATCAAATACAAGGATTTTTTGAAAAACCTGTAGACCACCTTTTTGCGTCAACACTTTTTCTTCCTTACCTAAAAAAATTAAACCTAGACAATTTAACCATTGCTTCACCCGACATGGGAGGGTCTAAAAGAGCTTATGCCTATTCAAAAGCACTTGAATGTGATGTTGTTATTTGTTATAAGCAAAGAGAGAAAGCGAATGTAATTTCTGTTATGGAACTTATTGGTGACGTAAAAGGTAAAAATGTAGTCTTGGTCGATGATATGGTTGATACCGCAGGAACTTTGACAAAAGCAGCTGATTTAATGATTGAACGTGGTGCCCTAAGCGTTCGTGCGATTACTACCCACGGACTCCTATCAGGTGATGCCTATGAAAAAATCGAAAAATCTCAATTGTTAGAATTAATCATTACCGATTCTATTCCATCAAAAAAGAATAGTAAAAAGGTTACCGTACTGAGTTGTGCAGATTTATTTGCCGACGTCATGGACCGGGTGCATAACAACACATCAATCAGTTCAAAATTTTTAATGTAAATACCATACTTGGCGCATTGACCCGTAGCGTTTGGTCGTAAAAAAGCACTGAGAAAACAAAAAAGAATAATTAATAGTTAAATATAAATAATGAAGTCAATTACAATTACAGGATCTAAAAGAGAAAGCGTAGGCAAGAAAGCAACAAAAGCCTTACGTAATGCTGGAAAGGTTCCTTGCGTACTGTACGGAGGGGAAAAACCATTACACTTTTCAGCGGATGAACCAGCATTCAAAAATTTAGTGTACACCCCAAACGCTCACACCGCAGTGATTGAAATTGAAGGTGGCGCTAAGTTTGACGCTGTTTTACAAGATATTCAGTTTCACCCAGTTACAGATGCGATTTTGCATATCGATTTCTATCAGTTATTTGCTGATAAAGAAGTTACTATGGATATTCCTGTACGTTTGGTAGGTAATTCTCCAGGGGTAAGAAACGGTGGTCGTTTATTATTTAGAAAGAGAAAATTAGCTATCAAAGCCTTACCTGCGAAATTACCAGATTTCTTTGATGTTGATATTTCTAAATTAAAGATTGGCGGTACTATTGCTGTTGAAACTTTATTAAATAATGATTTTGTCATTTTACACCCAGACAGTACTGCTGTTGTTCAAGTGAAAGCTGCTCGTAATGCAATTGTTGCTGATGACGAAGATGAAGAAGGAGAAGAAGGTGCTGCTGAAGGTGCTGAAGCTTCAACTGAAGATTCTGCCGCAGAATAAATTTTTTTTATCACATTTCAAAAGCATCCTACACGTAAAGTTAGGATGCTTTTGTATTTTTACCGCTACATCGTTTCTTGACTTTTTAGGGTAGCTGTGCATTTCACAGGGTGTGAATTGATACAACCTAGTAATGCTTATAAGAGGTTTCAAAAAGGTTTTATTGCTAGCTAAAAGATGTCGGGTTTCAAACAAAAAATCAAAACGCGTTTTTAAATTCATTTACAATGTTTGGTATTTTTAAATCGCTTCTTAGTAAAAAAAATAATTCTTCAGAAGAAATAGCCCCTATGAAAAAATATCTGATTGTAGGATTAGGAAATATTGGACCAGAATATGCCCAAACCCGTCATAATATTGGTTTTAAAGTTCTTGACGCTTTAGCCAATAAAGAAAATTTAAGTTTTGATACCGTTAAACTGGGTGATGTTTGCACCCATAAAATAAAAGGGCGTAGCGTTTTATTATTAAAACCGTCTACCTATATGAATTTAAGTGGCAAGGCTTTAAAGTTTTGGATGGATAAAGAAAATATTCCCTTAGAGAACGTTCTAGTCATCACCGATGATATTAATTTAGATTTTGGGACCATCCGGATTAAAACAAAAGGGAGTAATGGAGGGCACAATGGTTTAAAAGACATTCAAAACACCTTAAACTCGGCCGAATACAACCGATTCCGATTTGGAGTAGGCTCTGATTTTGGCAAAGGAAAACAAGTAGACTATGTGCTAGGTAAATGGAACGAGGAAGAAAAAACAGCTCTTAAAGAGCGTTTAGAAAAAGCTACAGAAGTTATCAATTCTTTTGTACTCGCTGGCATAAATACGACGATGAACGAGTTTAACAATAGTTAAAACAAAATTACAAGACTCTAAAACTATAGACGCCAGAACTAGCCGAATTTCCTGCTTGGTCTATGGTTTTAACACTCCAATAATAAATGGTATTTGACACTACAGTAACTTTAAATTCTTGGCTTGTTGCACTCGTTGTTCCCGTTACTATCAAGGGTGGATTAAAGTCTGAAAAATAAACTTCATAAAGCTCAATATCGTTATCGACATCAGCGCCTTGCCATGTTAATGTAACTTCGTTATTCATGTCTTTCACGACAGACACTCCAGATAAAGGTCCTAAAATTTTGGTAGGAAAAGGGGCTCGTGTGGTGAGGCTACCCGCATTAAAAAAACGCCATACCTCACTTCGTGCCGTTTCTGTGACCATGGTATTCTCTGAAACGACACTCCAGGAATAGGGCACCCCTTTTACTAGTGGTAATTGAACAGCGTTTTCGTTAGTACTTACCATTTGCGCTGCATTGGTATTTAAGTTTATGACCTGTAAAGAATAACGTTGTGCGTTAGCAGCAGCTTCCCATTGAAAATTAATTAAACGGGTGTTTTGGTTCATATTTTGACCTGTAGTGCATTCCGAATCTTCTAAAGGAAAAATCAGTTTAGCAGGAGCTGGGTTTCTGGGCTCGTCTTTAGAACAAGCGATCAAAACATAAAAAACACTAAGTAGTACTATTCTTTTCATGAAAATTTATTTACAGCAAGCATAGGTATCAAAACGGTACTAGGTGTTCGCATTTGTTATTCCTTAATTAGTTTAAACGTTCCTTGTAAAGCACTGCCTGAAAGTTTTACTAGGTATATGCCTATAGGCAGATTATCAATAACTAATGGCAAGGTGGTTCGTTGCTCTTCTGAAAAAATAATTTCTTTTACTAAACTCCCGTTCATGGCAAAAATTTGCACCTTAGCATTGTAAATTTCTGCACCTATAAATAAGTTTGTAATGCTGTTCGCAGGGTTTGGATACAAAAATGGGTTATCGGCCACAATAAAGGTTTCTTCGTAAACCCCTTGACAGGCTAAGTCTGTTTCTACTTTTAAAGTATTCACGCCATTTTCAAGTTTCAACCTAAGGCTTTCTTGCGTGATTTGTTGCGGCACCCCGTTTAAAGTTACCATATAATTTAATGCCCCAGCTAAAACTAAACGTACTTCTTTTCCATCTGCGATTAGGTTGGCGCTTACCGATAATTCGTCGGGCTGCGTAATAACAACATCAAAACAGTACTCTTCGTAGGTTATGACGCCATTAGTACCCCGAATACAGACGGTGTATTCACCAGCAGACAGATCATTCAGTGTATAATTCGTTGTAAAGCTATCGCTGATATTGACTCCGTTTCCTGTTATAAATACGCTGTAATTTAGGCCCACTATGGCTTCAATTTGTAGGGCCCCATCATTGTTATCTCTACAAGATTCACTTTGTATGCTAACGGAAAAATTAGTAGGCTCAAACCGATATACCGGACATCCGTCTGTATTCACTTCTTGCCCTAAGGCAGTGCCTAGACATAAGTCATCACCATCATCATAAACCCCATCATTATCTTCATCCGGTCTAAATTGCCCCTCCACGCATAAACGTACCCCAAAACTATTTAAAGCGCCGCCATCGCCTCCAGCATTATCTTCTATTTCTAAAACCCAATCGCCTTGTGACGTCTCTCCTTTAAAGGAAGCTAAGGACCCTAAGGGCCTCACTATTCCTGAAATTGTCGGTGTGGTACCGCATACAAAACTAGGTGCACTAGCATCAAAAGTAGCATTGATATTTCTATTTTCTCCACAAGAATTAGAAACTAAAACCACTTTTGTTCCTTGGGGTGATGTCAAAGTAATTTTAAGGTCTGCTAGATAGCTGTGGCTTAGGTTTAAATCAACATTTATAGCTGCCACAGGTAAATCTTCTGTAAAAGAAATCGTGGAAGTAATGGTTGGTGTGCCAGAAGCACTTATGGTGATGGGTAAATTATCTGCAAATTTCACCATACAAGAAATTGTCGGTGTTGTAAAACTAAATGGTGTACTAAACTGCCCTTCTCCACAATCGTTTTTAGGTTTTACCCGCCAATAATAGGTGGTTTCTGGTAATAAGCCGTTGGCCCTATAGGTATTAAAAATTACTGTTTCTGAAATTAACATGGTCGTAAAAGCCATATCTGTGGCAATTTCAATGTCATAGGCTGTACTTGCTGGTGCTTCCTCCCAAACGAATAACTGATCTATACTCGTATTGGTTGCCATATCGCTTGGTTCAGTTAGTACCACCGGGGCAAAAACCGAATTGTAAATACCCAATTGCAAAGGCACTTGTTTTGTGCTGCTTGCAGCCGTCGCAACGACTTGCAAAGCATACGCACCCACAGGAGTATTATTGGTATTCGATACTGTAAGATTAATATTGGTATTGTTCGCAGTAACTGTACTAGGAGAAAAAGAAGCACTTAAGCCTGAGGGTAATCCCGTTAGACTAAGGCTTACCGTTTCAGAAAAAGCCCCGTCAGTTTCGTAGGTAAAAGGGATGACCAAATCGTTAGGCTGACAAACATCATAGGCTAGTTTTGAAAAATTCAACACTATCGGGCTTGTGCTTATACTAAAATTGGCGCTATTTACGGCAAAAAAGATATTGTCACTTGCCTTCACCATCAATCGAGCTTGGCTGGTCACTTCATTAGGTATCAAAATATCATGAGACCCATCATTTTTAATATTTTCTGCCACGATAATGGGAAAAGTTTGTCCTCCGTCGGTCGATACATAAATATCGACTTCTGCCGTATTTATGGGCGTTTTGTTCGTATTTGCTACATCCCAAGTAAGGGTTTGTACCGATCCTGCTTCATAAGTAACCGCTGTATTTTGAGAAAGTACTGAAAACGTACCTGAATTATTCACCACGTCGACCTTTAAGGTAGCAGCCGCCACTTGCCCACCATCGCTATTATTGTCCCGAACGGTCAAGGCAAAATTCATTTCTCGTTCCACATTCGATACCGTCTCCCAAGCCGAGTTTATCGTAGGGTTACTTTGCGTTAAATTACCCTGAATCACTCTAGATAATTTAGGAAAGTAACGGCTGGGCTCGGTGGTTGGTTTTTGAGATCTAAAATTTGCACCACTCGGATTATCAGGACCAAAAGTTGTATTGGTAACAACCCCATCATCTATTTGCTCCCAAGTATAGGTGAGCACATCTCCAGGGTCACCATCGCTTGCATTCCCAGAAAGCACAAAGGCCGTGCCCTTTGGAATGGTGTAATTAGTTAAAGGGTCAATGACTGGAGGATTATTGGTCAAAGTCACCTCAACAGCGCAATTGGTCAGCGCTAAGTTTGTAGTTATTTGTTGAATGCTGTAGTAGTGAAAATAGTCTTGCCCATTTGGTGCTACATTATTAGCGCCTGCAATACCCGCATACCCCATAATGGTAGTGCCGCTCCCTGGCTCTGCTTGCACTACAGTACCTTCAGACTCAAAAGACCAAGTATGGTTTGCCCCTAATTGATGGCCCATTTCATGGGCTACAAAATCGATATCAAACAAATCACCTTCCGGAACTAATGCCGATGAAAAAGCACTTCCCTTTTCAGCATCTCTACAAATAGACCCAATAAAACCAGCATCTCCAGCATTATTTGCCCTATTAAACAGGTGCCCAATATCATAATTCGTGGCGCCTATTACCGAGCTAAATATGCCCTGAGCCTGAGCGTTTAAATTTCCAGAATAGGGATCACTAGCGGCATCAGAATAAATCACCAAATCTGTATTGGCTACCAACTCTAACGTAACCGCTAAATCGGTTTCAAAAACCATGTTAATCCGAGTAAGCGTAGCATTTATGGCGGCTAATGCATTAACTACCGAACCCCCGTGGTACTGGGTATACTCTCCTGTGGCCGAAATAGCCACTCGGTATTTTTTGAGTACCTGCATATTCACTAATGAAGGTTGAGGCGCTAGAATACTACTAGAAATAGCATCTTCTGTTTCACAGACAAACTGTTTATCCGCAAGGTCTAAGCCATTTCTAGCATACACCATATAGGCTGAGCCGTCTGTTGTTTTTTGCATAAAGGTCGACTGCTCCGAATTTTTATCGACCATCATACTCTGAACTCCATCTGGAGAAACACTAAAGCGAATTTGTTGATTAGGATTCGTGACACTTGTGCCCTTATACGATTTTATTTGAGGATATTTTGCTGCTAGTTCAGGCGAAAAAACGGTCGCTTCTTCTACCTTAAACCCTGTAATTTTACCTAATTCATCGGGGAAATAAATTACTTTATCTACTTTTGAAGTCCCCTTGTTCTTTGCTAATTGCTCCTTAAAATTGTTGTCTTGAAGTTTAAATACTCTGGGGTTCTTAATAGATAGCTTTTCTGCGGTCGTTAAAACAGAAGTACTTTTTAAATTTGATTCTTGCCAGTAATCTTCTTGAGAAAACCCACAAAAGCCAATAAAAAATATGGGAATTGCAAAAAGTAAACGTAAGTTTGCTGTCATTAAATCTGTTTAATAAACTATAAAAGTAAGCCTTTTTATTATTTTATTTTCGTGGTAACTATTCAAAATATAAGTAAATTCGATAAGGAACATGCTACCGCTGTAACCATTGGTACTTTTGATGGTGTGCACATTGGCCATAGAAAACTTTTAAGTAGGCTCATGAATGATGCCAAACTTTTTAACTTAAAAAGTACGGTGCTTACTTTTTTTCCACACCCTCGAATGGTTTTACAACACGATGCTGATATAAAGTTGCTCAATACCATAGCTGAAAAAGAACAGATTCTAGAAAAAATAGGCTTGGATTATTTAATGATCCATCCGTTTTCGAAAAAATTTTCTAGACTATCTGCAACAGAATTTGTGGAAGATATTTTAGTGAATGGTTTACATTGCAAAAAAGTCATCATAGGCTATGACCATCGTTTTGGACGAAACCGCAATGCCGATATCAACGATTTAAAAGATTTTGGCAACACTTTTAATTTTCAAGTCGATGAAATTCCTGCTCAAGAAATAGACGATGTTTCTGTAAGTTCTACAAAAATAAGAAAAGCCTTAGCAGACGGCGATATTAAAACGGCCAATGTATATTTAGGATATAACTATATGCTTACTGGCGTCGTCATTAAAGGCAAAGGTTTAGGCAGACAACTCAAGTACCCCACTGCAAATATTTTTATCGAAGAAACCTACAAACTAATTCCACTAAAAGGTGTTTACGTGGTGAAAAGCGAAATAAACAACACTACAGTTTACGGGATGATGAATATTGGTTTTAACCCTACCGTTTCGAATACAGGCAGCACTACTGCTATTTCAAAAGAAAGCATTGAAGTGCATTTTTTTGACTTTAATGAAGATTTATACGGACAAAAAATTCAGGTTTCTATTTTAGATCGCATCAGAGACGAGCATAAATTTAAATCGGTTGATGCTTTAAAAACGCAATTGGCAAAGGATAAGGACGCTTCTTTGAAAATTATATCCCAACAGCCTCTCCCCTAAGTTCCCTATCCAAAGGGAGGTTTGCCTTGCTCTTCTCTCGCTGATACTTGTTATATATAAATGATTGGTAAAAAAAAATTTTAAAGCTTCATTCTTTAGGCCTGTGCTGAGCTTAACCGAAGTATTGGAGGGGTTTTGGGAGGATAAACAAAGAATAATTTGCCTACCTAAAAATAAAATAATTACTGTAAATTTGCAGGCTTAAATTAAAATTCCATGTTACAGCTAAATGCTATTCGAGAAAACAAAGACGCTTTTATTAACGCCTTAAAAAAGCGCAATTTACAAGCTGATACTATCATAGAAAATGTAGTACAACTCGACGAAAACAGAAAGGCTACGCAAACATTATTAGATAGCACCCTAGCAGATGCGAACAAATTATCTAAAGAAATTGGTGATCTTTTTAAAAGTGGAAAAGCAAAAGAAGCCAACGATTTAAAAGAAAAAACAGCCAATTTAAAGGAGGCTTCAAAACAATTAACCGACGATTTGAGCCGCATAAGCATGGAGCTTCAAAATGCCTTGTATCAAATTCCAAATATTCCACACCCATCAGTTGTTGCCGGAAAATCGGAAGAAGATAACGAGGAAATCTTTAAAGAAGGTACCATACCCACACTTTTTGAAGGTGCCTTACCGCATTGGGAACTGGCTAAAAAATACGATATCATCGATTTTGAATTGGGGGTAAAGATTGCAGGAGCTGGTTTTCCTGTTTACAAAGGAAAAGGTGCTCGCTTACAACGCGCCCTGATCAATTATTTTTTAGACAAAAATACCGAAGCGGGTTATACCGAAGTGCAAGTGCCTCATGTAGTCAACGAAGCATCGGGCTATGGTACCGGGCAATTACCGGATAAAGAGGGACAAATGTACTACATGCCTGAAGACGATTTGTATTTAATACCGACCGCCGAAGTACCCGTGACCAATATCTTCAGAGATGTTATTTTAAATGAAAAAGAGTTCCCGATTACCTATACCGCGTATACTCCTTGTTTTAGACGCGAAGCAGGCAGTTATGGGGCACATGTGCGTGGTTTAAACCGCTTGCACCAATTTGATAAAGTAGAGATTGTTCGTGTAGAACACCCTGAAAATTCATACCAAGCCTTAAACGGCATGGTTGAGCACGTAAAAAGTATATTGCGTGAACTAAAACTACCCTACCGTATTTTGCGCCTGTGTGGTGGTGATTTAGGCTTTACCTCTGCCCTAACCTTCGATTTTGAATTGTTTTCTACCGCACAAGACCGCTGGCTAGAAATTAGTTCGGTTTCTAATTTTGAAACCTACCAAGCCAACCGCTTAAAATTGCGTTATAAGGATGAAAACGGTAAAAGCCAATTAGCTCACACCCTAAATGGAAGCTCATTAGCCTTACCGCGTGTTTTAGCAGGTATTTTAGAAAATTACCAGACCGAAGATGGCATCACAATTCCAGAGGTGCTAGTGCCCTATTGTGGATTTGATAGGATTGGGTAGAAAGCCCCCTAGAAAGCCTCCCCTAACCCCTCCATAAGAGGGGAATTAAAATCGATACTCTAATTTTAATAAAACAAACCTTGGTAATAATCTAAATTCGGTTGTTGAAGAACCAATATCACTAATGGAAGCATTTCTAAATGTTTCCGTATTAAATAAATTTTTACCTGTTAGGGTAAAAGTTAATTTGTTGTCCAGCATTTTATAGTGTGCATCAAAATCGAGAAAATAATAGGTATTATCTGTGCTTAAGTTTCCAAAAAAATAACGCTCGCTTTTTAGCTGAAAATCTATTTTTTTGTTGACTAGGAATGACAAATCTAAAAAACTAGTATTATCGGTAAAATCATTTATAATCGTAGTTTCAATAGTATTTGTCAACCACTTTGTGCCTATATGATAATTAAAAAACCCTCGAAAACCAGAGCGCATTTCTAACCCATAATTAAAATTTTCTGTATTAACTTCTCTTAAAGCTCCATTGTTTATGCTGTTCTTAAAATTAGATTTAGAATACCCTAAGTCTAACTTTAAATTAGACGAAATAAATTTAAAATAATAGTCAATTTTTGAATTGATGCTTAAAAACTCCCTATCTCGTATTTTTATTTTGTCAGACAAGGTATAATTCTGATTTAAAAAGGTATTGGTGGAGAAAAAATCATGATTTTTATTATATACTATAAAGCTATTCGCAAAAAACCGATCACTCCAATTTCCTAATTCGTAATTTAAAACTACCGAGCTATTATTCAACTGATTAAAGTTATTTAAACCTTGTTGCAACGAGCGAAAACCAGTAAGTATATAATTATCATAAACATCTAAAACTTTTGCGTTGGTGGTGTTGAACGAATAGGTAGTTCTAATTTTATTTGCGTCGTTAATTTTCCATTCTGCACCAAAACTAGGGTTTATAAAAAATGGCGTTTCACTCTGATTTCCATTGTTATTTTCTAAACTGTTGTATAATTGATGAATATCTAAAGTTCCTGTAAAGGCAAAAGCATTTGTTTTTAAGCGGTATTTACTTTTTACGTATAAATCATTCACATGATATTCAACTTGGTTTTGATAACCTGTGGGAAAATCAAGGGTAGTATTATCTTCTAATAGTTCAAAAGCAGTTTTTAATATATCGCCACGGTATTCATTACCAACTTGTAGTTCTAATAAATCGCCATTTTCTCTTCGATCTAGCAAATGCGCATTTACCCCAAAATAGCGCATTTTATTTTCTATTGCCTGTTTTACATTATTGGCATTTGTAGTTGTTGTGAATAGCTCATCAAACAAAAACTGATTTACCACATAATTTTGTGGACTTTCTTCTTGAATATATCTTGAAGTTAGTAAAAAAATCTTTTTGTCCTTAAACTTATTAGCGTAGGTGATTTTTTGGTCGAAAAGGGTATTGTTGTTTTTTAAATTTTCGACTGTTGAGCGTCCGTTAAATAGAAGATTAGCATTATTATTTTCATCCCTTGTGTTGTATTTGGTAGTAGCCTCAAGTGATTTTGTTTTTGAAATAGTATACATAAAATCTAGCTTACCAAATCCCAACATACTTTTATTGCGTAATCGAAAATCTTCTGTATTGGTAAAACTAATATTATTTACATTCACTATTTTTGTGGCATTTCTAAAAAAATTAGTTTCATCAGTATTTAAAAAAGCCAAGGTTTTAATCTTTAGTTTTTCTGTTGGATTAAAAATAGCATTTAACGAAAGTAACTCTGCATTGTTAAAATTAGAACGTTCTCGTTTAAAATTAGAGATGCCACCATTTAAACCTATTAAGTTACTAACCGAAGCGTTATCGCCAATTACACCAGGTTCATTAGGACGAAAAGATCGCACTAAGTTTTGTACATCACCTATTGCATCATAACCTGTATTATTTAGGTTGGTTAAAAAATAGTATTTATTTTTTTTGCCAAAATTCATTAAATTACCCTTAAACTCATAACGGTTTTCACTTTCTACACCATAAGCTAAAGTAATATTCCCAAACCAGATTCGCTTGGATGCTTCGTTTAGTTTTAAATTAAGCGCTACTTTATTGCTTTCTTCAATACCTTTTAAAAGACGATTGTTAGAGTAGTTTTTTAAAATCTCCACTTCTTCAATAGGGTAGGCAGGCATGTTTTTAGAGAGTACTCTGTAGCCACGTTCAAATAAATCGTCGCCATCGACCATTAGTTTTTCTATCTCTTGATTGCCCACTTTTATTGTGCCTTGTGCATCAACCGTTAAACCCGGAATTTTTTTCAATAAATCTTCTACATTTTGTTCGGTGCCATTTGTAAAAAATTTAGTTTTAAAGTTTATAGTGTCATTACTAATGATAATAGGGTTTTCAGCGTGCACAATCACCTCGTTTAAAACAAAGGTTTCTTCTGCTAAAATAGCATTTATGGAAATGTCAGTGGTTGATTCGGTAAGTGCTAAAGGAACAATTTTGGTTGCAAATCCTAAAGCCGAAAAATGAAGCGTAAAATTCCCTTTTTTTGTGGTTTCTAAAACATAAGAACCATCTTCTTTAGTAAAACCATAGGTTACAATACTTTCATCTAATGCGCTTTTTAAGACCACACTTCCATAAGGAATAGCTTTTTTTGAAGTTTCTGATACGCTACCCTTTAAAATAGTTTGTGAAAACGATTTTAAACTAATGATAAATGAAAGTATAAGAAAGATTTTGGCTTTTTTCATCAAAGATTATTTATCTTCTTCCCATTCGTAAATAATTTCTTTCTGAGTTTCTCTCGGCGGTGCTTGAAAATGAAATGATCTGCCCTTTGGTAGTTTAGAACTAATTATTTGCGCCCTTTCTTCATATTTTTCAGGTAGTATTTGTATGAATTCTTTAAGTGAAATAGTGCTATCGAATTCATTAAAATTGATGCTAATAGCTTCATTATTTAGAGTTATTTTTTTTGTTAAAAAAATTAGTTCTTTTTTGCTGTCAATCACTTCAAGAATAAGCCCTGGCAAGCCTTGTAATTTCCAAGGACCGTAAGGGACAGGTAGTTGATTAGTAAACCATGCTATATATGTTCTGCCTCTAAAAATTCCTTCTGCTTTTTGACATTTGTAATTACCAATATTTTTATATTCATCTGATATTTTCCAATTTATTTTAGGAATATTTTCTTCAACAAAATAGCGTTTTTTAAATAAATTTTCGGTGCTAATTAATTTTTGTTCCTTCAAAAAAATATAATTAACAGGCCTATTCTTATGATTAAAAACAACTCTTTTTTGCACACTGTCGAATTCTTTTTCTGTATTAGATCTATGTTGTTCAGGACTTAGCTCTGTAAATTTGGATCCACTAGAATTAAACAAAAGAACTCCTGTAGTTTCATAATTAATCCCCAAATTTTTTATGTACGTATATTCTATCTTACCAGATACTTGAGAGTAGGTAATAGAATAAAAGAAAAAAATCAAATAGTATATTCGCTTATTTAGTTTCATTGTAACTTTATAGTATTAAGAGCCTCCTTTTTGAAGGAGGCTCAAATTATTCAAAATTTATATATTAACCTTCAGATAACATTGCAGATGCTGCTATATATGCATCTATCTCTGCAAGTAAGCAATCACCGTCATGATTGACACCTGTTCCATACCCAACAAGTTCACCATCTCTATAAATTTCAATTGTTATAGAGCAAATATCGTCATCCCAAGTCACTAAAACATGGGAATCAATTTCAGTATTGGTTTCCGTATTTACAACGGCAGAATTAGCAAATCCAAAACTCGCTACAAATACAAAGGCTAGGGTAAAAAATAATTTTCTCATAATTTTAAAATTTTAATTTGTGTTTAATAATTTTTTAAAAGCTACGAGGCGTATTATCTTTGTAATACATTCCTCTGGTTCGGTACTTTTGTCTAGTTCATAGGCAATAGGTTTTAGTGTTAATTTTTACAAGATTTTAGTCGCTTAACAAACCACCAGAGGTTTTTTTGTAAGAACTTTCGCTAAATTAAAAATAAAAAAGCATACTGAACTGCACGAAAACCTTAGACTTTTAAAGGTTTTGGTTTATTATTCCAATATTTATAGGTATTTTCTTACTTTTTAATAACTTTTTAATAACTTTTTACTTTCTTTTTATAAATCCATTAAAAATTGTGCCAAAAAAAACTATTTAGTTACCGAGTTAAGACCATCTCAACATTATTCCTACATTCTCCGTATATTTGATAAAAAAGTTAGCTTGAAAAATATCCTATTTTTTATCGCCTTTTTTAGTATTCACTTTGCCTTTGCCCAAGATTACTTTTTGGCCAAGCAATACCTTAATGATGGTGATTTTGATAAAGCGGTAGTTTTTTACGAAAAACTAGTGAAAGAAAATCCAAATCGAGGCGATTTTACCGAAGATTTAATTACCTGCTACCAACAGCTCGAGCGCTATGATGAAGCAGAAAAAATATTGCTCAATAACACCAAGGGGAACCGGGTACATCCTATCTATTATGTAGAACTTGGTCGTAATTTTACGCTTCAAAATAAAAATGAAGAAGCGGAAACCTATTACGAGAAAGCGATTAGCACTATTCCTGAAAACCCCAATTTTGCCTATAGTGTTGGTGCTCGATTTCAAAAATACACCCTGTTGGCCTATGCCGAAAAAGCCTTTTTAATAGGCATGGAAACCAATCCAGAGTTAGATTTTAATTTTCCCCTAGCGCGTATTTATGGGGAGCAAGGAAAAATAGAAGACATGTATGTTTCCTATTTAAATTTACTGCGTAACGGGAGTACATCACCTTCTAGCGTATTGCGGAATATTGATGATTTTATCACCACCGAAGCCGAGAATGAAAACAATGGTATCCTAAAAAAATTACTGCTCAAAAATGCCCAAAAAGATCCAGATATTTTATGGAACCAACTTTTAAGTTGGCTTTTTGTGCGTCAAAATCAGTTCAATAGTGCTTTTACCCAAGAGAAGGCCATTTACAAACGCTCCGATATTAGCTCCTTAAGCCGAATTGAAGATTTAGGAGAATTAGCAACTGAAAACAAAGCATTTGATATCGCGAAAGAAATATTTGAGTTTATCGTAGAAAAAAGTAAGGATAACGAGATGACCTTGAAGGCACAATTGAACTTAATTGACATTCAGTTACAAGATAAAAGTGCAGCCACTATGGCCAGCGTAAGTAGTTTTTTTGAAGCCTTAATGGCCAACTATGGGTATAGAAATCAAACTTTAGCCTTACAAATCGCCTATGCTAATTTTTTGACTTTTCAACAAAATAACCCTGAAAAAGCTATTGTGGTCTTAAAAAAATCGCTCGAATTACCACTCAATAATTACAGTGAGGCCTATGTAAAAATGACTTTAGGTGATATTTTAGTTTATGATCAAAAATTTAATCAGGCCTTAATTTATTTTACACAGATTCAACAAAACTTAAAGAATGATGTTTTAGGGCAAGATGCCCGTTTTAAAGTAGCGCAAACTAGTTTTTACAAAGGAGATTTTGATTGGGCACTTACACAACTAAAAGTGCTCCGAAGTTCTACTTCGCAACTGATAGCCAACGATGCCATGCAATTAAGTCTACTTATTTCGGACAATTCGCTAGAAGATTCCACACAAACGGCATTAAAAATTTACGCCAAGGCCGATTTATTGGCCTATCAGAATAAAAACAAAGAGGCTATTGCCACCCTAGAGCGCATTCTAAAAGAACATAAAGGCGAAAAAATAGAAGATGAAGCACTCCTAAAACAAGGTGAATTATTAGAAAAAGAAAATGATTTTGAAGCAGCAAGATTTAATTACCAAAAAATAATAGAATTCTATGCGGACGGCATTTTAGCCGATGATGCCTATTTTGCTATTGCCCAGCTTTACGAAAACCAATTTAAAGATCCCATCAAAGCCAAGGAAAGTTACGAAAAAATCATCTACAACTATCAAGACAGTTATTACTTTCCCCAAGCAAGAAAAAACTTTAGGCGCTTACGAGGAGACTCCATAGAATAGGTTTCTGGTTTCTGGTTTCTGGTTTAAGTTCAAAAACTAATAAATTTTCCACAACCATAGGCATTAAATGCTAAGCTTTCCAGACAATTTCTACTTAAATCGTAGCATTTAACACTCAAAATTTTTACTTTATACTTTTTTCATTTGAACTTGATACGTGTACTTGCATTTGAACTTTTTTATTAAACTATCTTTGTCAAAATATACATAACGCCTTTTTTACTTTCGACATTAGACATTAAAAACTTAGACTTAAAAATATGTACATCTATAACGTAACCACAAATATTGACGAATCGATTCACGAACAATGGCTTTCTTGGATGCAAAAAACGCATATTCCGCAAATGATGGCTACAGGAAAATTTACCAATGCTAAAATGTGCCGCGTTTTGATTGAAGAAGAAATGGGCGGTTTTACCTATTCGGTGCAATATGCTACGGCATCAAAAGAAACCTTACAAAAATACTACGCAGAAGATGCTCCCAAATTGCGACAGGAAAGCAGTGCTCTTTTTGCAGACAAATTGTTGGCCTTCAGAACGGAGTTAGAAATTGTCAGTGAGTACTAAGGTTTAGCCTACTCCGAAAACCACTTCAACTAGTTTTAAAACTACCCGCCTTTACAGATTCAGAAATACGCTTTAACATGGCAAAAAAAACATTCAAGAAAAATTTTAACAGTGCTAAAAAATCAAAAGATCAGAGTCCGGTTAAAGCTAAAAAACACTTAGGCCAGCATTTTTTGAAAGATGAAGATATAGCGCATCAAATAGCGACTACCCTTACTTTTAAAGGGTATAAAAACGTCATTGAAATTGGTCCTGGAACGGGCGTTTTAACAAAGTATCTTTTAAAAGAACCGATAGATTTGGTGGCAATGGATCTTGACTCAGAATCTATTGTGTATTTAAATCATAGTTTTTTATTGGAGCATCCCGAATTTATAGGGCGAAAAAATAAATTTCAAGTATTGGAGGCCGATTTTTTAAAGTATGATGTGAGCACACTTTTTAATGGCGAACAGTTTGCTATTACAGGCAACTTTCCGTATAATATTTCGACACAAATAGTTTTTAAACTTATAGAATTAAAGGCCTTAGTTCCCGAATTTACAGGTATGTTTCAGAAAGAAGTCGCCGCCCGTATTTGCGAAACAGAAGGCAGTAAAACCTATGGTATTTTATCTGTTTTGGTTCAAGCTTCGTACGATGCCGAGTATTTATTTAGCGTGCCCCCTACTGTTTTTGATCCTCCTCCCAAAGTAGAATCTGGTGTTTTACGGCTAACACGTAAAGAAAATCAGGAGATAGGTTGTGATGAAAAACTACTTTTTAAGGTGGTAAAAACAGCTTTTAACCAACGTAGAAAAACCATTCGGAATAGTTTAAAAACCTTTAACCTTTCTGATAGTCTCAAAGAAGATGCTATCTTTGACAAACGACCAGAACAATTATCGGTCACAGATTTTATTGCCTTGACGAATACTATTGCCCATGATGCCGTTTAAACTTACAGAAGAACTTATAGAAAATATTGAAACGCTCATTGCTGGTCAAAGCGATGCAGATCTTTCTGCGCTTTTAGACGAAATTCACTTTGCCGATGTTGCTGAAATCGTCAACGAATTATCGGAAAAAGATGCAACTTATTTATTTAAGCTTTTAGATAGTGATAAAACATCGGATATTCTTACCGAATTAGATGAAGATGTTCGAGAAAATATTTTAGGTAACCTTTCGGCCAAAGAAATTGCTGAAGAGCTCGACGAATTAGATACGGATGATGCTGCCGATATTATTGGAGAGCTGCCAAAAGAATTGGTTCAGAAAGTAATTTCAGAAATAGAAGATCGGGAACACGCCAAAGATATTGTAGATCTCTTGCGCTATGACGAGAATTCAGCGGGTGGTTTAATGGCAAAAGAATTAGTGAAAGTTAATGAAAACTGGAACGTACTTACCTGCGTTAAAGAAATGCGCTTACAAGCAGAAAACGTAACGCGAGTGCACTCTATTTATGTGGTGGATGATGAAGATAAACTCAAAGGCCGTTTGTCTTTAAAAGATTTACTCACCACTTCTACCAAAACCCATATTAAGGAAATTTACATTCCAAAGGTAGATTATGTGAATGTGAATGAAAAGCCCGAAGAAGTTGCTAAAATCATGTCGAAATACGATTTAGAAGCCATTCCGGTTATTGATGAAATTGGGCGACTAGTAGGTAGAATTACCATTGATGATATTATTGATGTGATTCGAGAAGTAGCCGAAAAAGATTATCAATTAGCCGCAGGTATTTCTAAAGATGTAGAGGCTGATGATAGTATCTGGGAACTGACCAAAGCACGTTTGCCATGGTTACTTATCGGAATGTTTGGCGGCGTGGGTGCAGCAAGTATTATTACCAGTTTTCAAGGTGCTTTTGTGACCTTCCCAATTTTATTGGCCTTTATTCCGCTCATGCAAGCCACCGCTGGTAATGTGGGTGTACAGTCGTCAGCGATTGTGGTGCAAGGTTTAGCCAATGACACGATCAAAGGTACCATCATCGGAAGATTGCTTAAAGAAATGTTATTAGGTTTAGTGAATGGTTTAGCACTGGCCTTGGTTTTTATTCTGATTAGTCATTTTGGCTTTAAAACGTCCTATTTAGTATCTGTAACAGTAGGTTTAGCACTTATTGTAGTGGTCATAAATGCAGCCGTAATTGGTACTTTTATTCCTATTTTTTTAAATAAAAGAGGAATTGACCCTGCCATTGCAACCGGACCATTTATCACGACAAGTAATGATGTGATCGGGATTTTAATATATTTTTCGATAGCAAAGGTTATTTTGGGATTTTAGATGCAACAATTGTGGACCGCTAACTACCAAAATATCTTTCTAAGCCCGCAAGGACATCAATAGAATACCAGATTAAACACTCGAATCTCGAAGAGCGTACATTTAATTCATCCTTCGTTTTTCAACTATTTTTTTTACAACTTTAGCCTTAATTTACAACAGTACTATGATCAAGAATATAGAAAATATAGAATTAGAATTTTTAACCATTGATGACTATCAGGCCCTTAAATCGGCGATGATAGAAACCTATCCCAATATGGCCAACTCCTATTGGAAAGAAAATTTAATACAATTATTAATCAATGAATTTCCACAAGGGCAAGTTGTCATAAAAGTCAACGGAAAACTGGCAGGTTGTGCTTTATCATTGCGTGTCGATTATATGCAATTCGACAGACCCCATACCTATAAAGAGGTAACCGGAGACTACACGTTTAGCACCTTAAAAAAAGATGGTGACGTGCTCTACGGCATTGAAGTATTTATCAAGTCAGAATTTAGAGGCCTGCGATTAGGAAGGCGTTTATACGATTACAGAAAAGAACTTTGTGAGCGTGAAAATTTAAGGGGAATCATTTTTGGAGGGAGAATTCCCAATTACCACAAATACGCTGAAAAATTATCTCCCAAAGAATATATCGAAAGTGTAAAACGTAAGGAGATTCACGATCCTGTACTTAATTTCCAAATTTCTAACGACTTCCATCCCTCTAAGATAATGAAAGGGTATTTAGAAGGTGATGCCGCTTCAAACGAATATGCGGTATTGTTAGAATGGGATAACATCTACTACCAAAAAGTAAATACCAAAGCGGCGACAAAGAAAAAAATTATCCGTCTAGGCTTGATTCAATGGCAGATGAGAAGCTATAAAAATTTAGATGACTTGATGCAGCAAGCGGAGTTTTTTATCGATTCTGTTTCTGGGTACCGGTCAGATTTTGCTTTGTTTCCTGAATTTTTCAATGCGCCTTTAATGGCTGAAAACAACCATTTAAAAGAGTCTGACGCCATTCGTGAATTGGCAAAACATACAGAGAAGATTGTTCAGAAATTTTCAGAATTAGCTATTTCTTACAATATCAATATCATTACAGGGAGCATGCCTGAAATTAAAAATGATTTGCTGTACAATGCAGGTTATTTATGTAAAAGAGATGGTACTACCGAACGTTATGAAAAATTGCACGTTACCCCCGACGAGGCCAGAGTATGGGGGATGCAAGGTGGATCATCATTTAAAACTTTTGATACCGATTGTGGTAAAATCGGCATCTTAATTTGTTACGATTCAGAATTTCCAGAGCTCAGCCGTTTATTAGCCGATGATGGAATGGACATTTTATTTGTACCCTTTTTAACGGATACACAAAATGGCTATTCTAGAGTACGTCATTGTGCACAAGCGAGAGCCATAGAAAACGAGTGTTATGTAGCGATCGCCGGTAGTGTTGGCAATTTACCTCGGGTAAATAATATGGATATTCAATACGCGCAATCGATGGTATTTACACCCTGCGATTTTTCATTCCCAGCAAACGGTATTAAAGCCGAAGCAACACCCAATACCGAAATGATTTTAATTTGTGACGTAGATATTGATTTGTTGCGCGAATTAAACCAGTTTGGAAGCGTTAAAAATTTAAGAGACCGTAGAAAAGATCTGTTCGAATTAAAAAAGAAATAAGTGCTAGGCAGGTACCTAAAATTGAAGAAAATTTAATCGCGAATAACCTATTTTTAGTAAATGGGAATGGACTAAAGCCTCCCCACGGCACTAGCTAAGGACAAAAAGGATACATATCGTTAGTTTGTCATCTAGAGACAGGAAAAAGATATTAGTTTGACAGCATTCCTGCTGGAAGCATGCTATAGCATTTAAATTTAAAAAAAGTAATTCAGGAAATAATTTTGGTAAAATGAAGCCCATCAACCTAAAAGAAAAACACGCCTTATTTACAGAAAAATGGCATCCGCGGCAAATAGCCAATGTTGATGATATGCAAGTAATTTTAGCGAAATTACAAGGCGAATTTGTTTGGCATGCCCACGAGGAGGAAGATGAACTTTTCCAAGTATTAAAAGGCACGCTTTACATGCAATTTAGAGATAAAACCGAGGTGGTGCGTGCAGGCGAAATTATTGTGGTTCCCAAAGGCATTGAACACTGCCCAAAAACAGAAAACAACGAAGTCGTCGAAGTGTTACTTTTTGAAAAGTTAACTACGGCACATACCGGAAACGTACAACACGAACGAAGTCAGAGCTACTATCCAAAAATATAAAGTATGATGAGAATATTACATGTAGATGTAAATCACCCATTAATTATTGAGCAATTTAAGGAACTAGGGTATACCAATGATGAAGATTACAACTCATCAAAACAAGAAATTGAAGCAAAGATTCATTTGTATGATGGCATCATCATTCGCAGTAGGTTTAGCATTGACCGTTCTTTTTTAGAGAAAGCAACAAAGCTAAAATTTATCGGTCGCTTAGGTGCTGGATTGGAAAATATAGATACTGATTTCGCAAAAAGCAATGCTATTTTTTTAGCTGCAGCACCAGAAGGCAATAGAAATGCCGTTGGTGAACATACCTTAGGTATGCTATTATCACTTTTTAATAAATTAAATAAAGCTGATAACGAAGTTCGCGGTGGCAAATGGGACAGAGAGGGGAATCGTGGGGTAGAACTCGATGGAAAAACTGTCGGGATTATCGGTTACGGAAATATGGGCAAAGCTTTTGCCAAAAAATTGAAAGGCTTTGATGTTGAAGTGCTTTGTTACGACCTAAAAGGAGGTATTGGCGACGATAATGCCCGACAAGTAGGCATTATGGAGCTAAAACAAAAAGCTGATGTGATTAGCTTACATGTACCTCAAACAAAAGAAACTATAAACATGGTAAACCTAGATTTTATTCAAGGTTTTCAGAAAAATATTTGGCTTTTGAATACCGCAAGAGGTAAATGTGTGGTCACCGAAGATGTAGTTACCGCTTTAAAATCGGGTAAAATTTTAGGCGCCGGACTTGATGTTTTAGAATATGAAAAAAACTCTTTTGAACAGCTTTTTGAAAACACGATGCCAGAAGCTTTCAAGTACTTAATACACGCCGAAAATGTACTGTTAACGCCACATGTAGGGGGTTGGACAGCAGAAAGTAAAATAAAATTAGCGCAAGTAGTCGTAGATAAAATAAAGAAACAGTTCTCTAATGAAATCTAATGCACGTACACCAGAAGCCTATATACATGAACTGCCTGAAGATCGGCAGTTAGTGATCTCTAAGCTAAGAGAAACCATACTTCATGCGCTCCCTAAAGGGTTTTCAGAACAAATTAGTTACGGAATGTTGGGCTATGTGGTTCCTAAAAGTAGGTATCCAGATGGGTATCATTGTAACCCTGAATTACCTTTACCCTTTATAAATTTAGCGTCTCAAAAAAATTTCATTGCCCTATACCATATGGGAATTTATGCCGACAAAGAAATCTATGATTGGTTTGTTGCAGCATACCCAAAACACAGTAAGCGCAAATTAGATATGGGTAAAAGCTGTATCCGTTTTAAAAATTTAGAGGCTATTCCTCATGCTTTAATTGGAGAATTATGCGCTAAAATTAGTCCTGAAAAATGGATAGCAACCTACGAGAAAAACATTAGAAAAAATGAAAAATAGAGTTACTGGATTAGGCGGATTCTTTTTTAAAACAAAAGATCCTGATAAAATAAAAAGCTGGTATAAAAATCATTTAGGTTTAAATACAGACCAATATGGCTGCACTTTTTGGTGGAAAAATAAGGAAGGTGAAGATTGTTCTACACAATGGAGTCCTATGAAAAACGATACTTCTTATTTTGAACCCAGCACATCATCCTTTATGATGAATTTTAGGGTCGAAAATTTAGAACAACTATTGAAAACTTTAAAAGAAGAGGGGGTTACTGTAATTGGAGAAATAGAAACGCACGATTACGGTAAATTTGGATGGATTTTAGACCCCGATGGTAACAAATTAGAACTTTGGGAACCTATAGATGCAGCATTTCTTTGATATTGAAATTATCATTACATTTACGATAGTAATAACAACCAAATACTTAAAACAATGTCAGAAGAACATAAAGATTTAGGAGATAAAGCAGAAGATGCTTTCGATAATGCAAAAGAAGGTGCAAAAGAATTTGCCGACGATGCCAAAAAAACAGCCCATGAATTTACCGATGGTGCAAAAGAAGCTTTTAGTGGCGCTGGTGGTGACAACAAGAAAATTTTAGCAGGTATTTTAGCTATTGTTTTAGGTTGGTTAGGGGTCCATAAATTTATTTTAGGCTATCAAAAAGAAGGGATCATCATGGCTGCCTGTGGCGTGCTTGGCTGGTTTTTATGTGGAATTCCAACTGCAATTGTTTCAATAGTAGGCTTGGTGGAAGGCATTATCTACTTAACAAAATCTGACGCAGAATTTTACAATACCTATCAAGTAGGCAAAAAACCTTGGTTTTAAGCGCCTATTTTTAATCGAATAAAAAGCCAAATCAAAACTGATTTGGCTTTCTTTTTTTTAGTATTTTTTCTCGGGAACATAATCCAAAGGTAGCAAATCTGCCACCCTTTGTTTCCCTAGTATTCCTCCAAAAAAAAGTGCTTGCGCTGGAGAAAAATTTCCATAGCTATCAATGTAAAAAGTTGGTTCTTTAACTTCAATGAAAGATTGTTCTTTGCCTTCGTACAGCACACTTAATTTTTCTGTTTTTTGGGTAATCTTAAATAAATCCTCTTGTGGTTCCACACGGTATTCGGAGTAGGGATCAATTTGAAACTTGCCTTTAAAGATTTGAAATTTTTCTTCCTGTAATTTCTTTTTTGATAAGGAGCGCATAAAATGAAGTGGAGAACCCAAATAAGTTTCTAGCCTATTTTTTAAAAAACGTTTTTTTATTTTTTTGGGATTCTTTTCTTTAAAAAATAAACTGCCTGAGGTGTAGGTATAACCAGAAGAAAACAAGCTCTCGCCTCCCCCACCAAAATTGACCTCAAAATCACTTAGGGTGTATGAAATGATGTAGCCTAAATAATTGTTTTGTATCTGAATTGGGACTTCTGCGAATGCATAAAGACTGTTCCTTTCTTTATTATAATACAAGCGAATAGCATCTTCATTTTTAATTTTAGCCTCTAGACCCGCTATCGTTGATCCTAAAAATTCTCGTCTAAAAATGTTTAACTTTTTTTCCCTACTCCAAGTATCGGGCTTTAAAACTATTTCATTTAATTGAACAGCATTTTCTTTTAAATAAATAGCACCTAAGCTGCCTGAAACATTTTCAAATAATTGCGATGTATAGCCTAGGTAACTAATGACTAATGAGGCCGATATTGGGTTTTCTGTACCTAAGCTAAAAACACCTTTTTCATCAGTTACAGTGCCGATACTAGTGCCGTCGTAAAAAATAGAAACACCCTCTAAGGGCTCTTTAGTGATAAAATCAAAAACTGTACCTACTACCTTCTGTTGTGCAAATAGGGATATTGGTAAAAAGAGTAAAAAGCCATAGAAAAAAACCTTCCTATTCATTATTTATTTCTTGCCCGTTGGCTAATTTACGTTCTAGTTCAGCCTGAAACTCTTCCATCACAGGCTTTACGGTGCTTTCCGGTAAGTCTGCAATTTTAATATACATCAGGCCATCGACAGAGTTATTAAAAAGTGGATCCACATTAAAAGCCACAACCCTTGCGTTCTGTTTAATATATTTTTTAATCAATACCGGTAAACGTAAACTCCCTGGTTCAACTTCATCAATTAAACGGTCGAATTTATTGAGATCAGCTTGGGTTTCATCAAAAACAAACTCCTTATCGGCATCTTTTAATTTTACTTTAAACTCCTTTTTAGGGTGAATGTATTGGGCTACATAGGGATCCCAATAATGCGATTTCATAAACTCAATCATCAACGACTTAGAGAAATTTGAAAACTGATTGCTAATACTGACCCCACCAATTAAATACTTATGTTCCGGATAACGGAGCGTGGTATGTACAATACCCTTCCATAATAAAAACAAAGGCATAGGTTTTTGTTGGTATTCTTTTACAATATAAGCTCTACCCATTTCGATAGACTTGCTCATCATTGGAAATAATTCGGGTTCTACTCGAAATAAATCTTGAATATAAAAACCATCAATGCCGTAGGCTTTGTAAATTTCTGAACCTAAGCCCATTCTGTACGCTCCGACAATAGCTTTTTCGGCGTCATCCCACAAAAACAAATGGTGGTAATAGGTATCAAACTTATCTAAATCGATGGCATTATTGGTGCCTTCACCTATTTCCCTAAACGTAACTTCACGCTGTATGCCTATCTGCTGAAGTATGTAGGGCATATCTTTTTCTACAGCTAAAAAAACTTCGTAATTTTTACTTTGCAATAACCTGCACTCTTTTTCTCGCAGTTTAATAATTTCTTCTTCAATAAGCTCAGGACGAATGGCCGAGGCTATTTTTTTTGGTGCTTTCGGAATTTTTAGAGACGTCGGTATTTGCTCTCTAATGCGTTCTGTAAATCTATCTTTGTGATACACGTTAGACAACATATACGTTTTTCTTCTCAAAAGATCGGTATATTCTTCGAGCGTGGTTTGCTCTAGTTGTGTTTTTACGGAAATAGGTTGTCCTATTCGCACCTTAATAGGTCTGTTTTTCTGAGTATAAACTTCCGAAGGTATTTTTGCGGTCCTAAAGACATCGCTAATTTTCGCCAAGCGGTAGAAAAACCTACTGTTTTTGGCGTGAAAATAAATTGGTACCACAGGCACTTCAGCACGCCTGATGAGTTTAATGGCGGCTTCTTCCCAAGGGCGATCTACAATTAACTTATCATCTTTATAGGTAGATACCTCACCTGCGGGAAAAATACTTAAGGGATGCCCATCTTTTAAATGCTGCAACGCAGTTTTAAAGCCACCAAGGCTGCTTTTGGCATTTTTATGACTTTCAAAAGGATTTACAGATATCAAGTAAGGAAGCAAAGGAACCATTCGCTGTAAGAGAAAGTTCGCCATTATTTTAAAATCTGGACGTTGACTTTGCATTAACTGTATTAATATAATACCATCAATTGCACCAAGTGGATGATTTGAAATCGTAACATATGCGCCCTCTTTAGGTAAACGCTTTAAATCATCTTCAGGAATTTCAAAATCTATTTCGTAATGCTCTAAAATTGCATCAGCATAAGCCTTACCTTCTAAATGCTTAATAGAATCATAGAATTTATTAATACTAGAAATTCTGGTAAATTTCATGAGAGACCATCCAATGAAAGTTCCAAGAAAACCATACTTTTCTAAATTAATTGCTTTCGCAACCTCTTTTGCGGTAACTAAACCCATAATTCTCAGCCATTTTTGCGTCGCTAATATAACAAAAGCTAATAGGGCAAGGACTATATTTAACAAATAAATTAAAATAGAGACACTACCGTTCTCTTAGAACTACCTTGTTTATTTTACCACAAGTTGAACGGTTTCTATACCACGCTGTTCTAGTAAAATTTCTTTATCCTTTTGTAAAGATGTAATTGATTCTATATCAAAATGCCTAATGGTGTATAAAGAAACACCTTCTTGATGAACCACCTTAAATTTGCCTTTTAAGGTATCTAACAATTCGTTAAGTCTCCCAAATTTATTGTCAAAACAAACAGAAAAACTAATCGCAGAATTCTGAATTAAATCTACTTTCATTTTATGATCGTGTAGTAATTTAAAAAGCTGGCTAATATTGTCTTCTACAATAAATGAAAAATCTAAAGAAGATAATTTCATTAGTACCTGATTTTTTTTCACAATAAAGCAGGGTATTTTTGGCTCAATTCCTATTCCTTTTCCAACCGTAGTTCCTTTATCTAAAGGATGGATAAACGATTTTACGTGTAGTGGAATTTCTTTGCGCTGCAAAGGCTGTAAGGTTTTAGGATGTATGACTGATGCGCCATAAAAAGCCAGCTCTATCGCTTCTCGATACGAAATTTGATTGAGCAACTGAGCATTTTCAAAATATCGTGGATCGGCATTTAATACACCAGGTACATCTTTCCAAATGGTGACTTCGGTAGCATTTAAACAATAGGCTAAAATTGCTGCCGAGTAGTCAGATCCTTCACGACCTAAGGTCGTCATAAAATTATTATCATCACTCCCTATAAAACCCTGTGTGATATGCAATTGCTTTTTATCAATGCCTTTGGTAATATTTTCTTGTGTTTTTTCCCAATTGATGGACACATCCCTATAATTATCATCAGTTTTGATAAATTCACGAACATCTAACCAGTTATTTTTTATCCCTACTTCATTAAAATAGGCACTAACAATCGTCGTTGCTACTAATTCACCATACCCGATAACCTGGTCGTAAACAAAATTGTATTTAGGTGATTTATTCCAAATTAAAAAACCCTGAACTTCATCAAATAAATTTTTAATTTTTTTAAAAATAGGGTGCTTATCATTTTCGAATAAATCCATCAAAATATCATTATGATACTTTAGAACCTCGTGAATTGCCGAAGAAGTTTCTGTTTTATCCTTAAAATACGTATTTACCACAGTCTCCATGGCATTGGTGCTTTTACCCATGGCCGAAATGACCACAAGGGTATTTTCATAGCCCACTTGACGCAGTACTTCTACCACATTTTTAACACCAGCAGCATCTTTAATTGAGGCTCCTCCGAATTTAAAAATTCTCATATTTTACATATATAATTTTGTATTCCTTTTTCATCTAAATGCACTACATCCCAATCGCGCATCACATTTGCTCCCTTACTCTCATAGAAAGCTATCGCGGGCTCATTCCAATCGAGAACTTCCCAATTTATTCGTTTTACCCCTAAGGCATTTCCATACCTAATAACTTCGTTTAGTAAGGCCGTTCCCATACCCGTACCACGCATTTTCTCGGTCACTATTAAATCTTCTAAATGCAAGGTGGGTCCTTTCCAAGTAGAATATCTAGGATATACTAAGGCTAGGCCTTTTATACCTTCCGTAGTTTCTGCAACGAAACATTGAAACAGTGGTGTGGAGCCAAAGCCATCTTTTACTAAATCTTCAACACGAACTTCAACAGCATTTTCTTCTTTTTCAAAAATCGCTAACTCATGAATTAATTGCAATACTTGCGTCATGTCTTCTTTTGTTGCTTTCCTAATAGAAAATTTCATCTGATTACTATTTAAATAGTTAATTTGTAAACCTCAGGTTTACAGTTTACTATGAATTGTACCTTTTAATTTGTTACAAATATAACATATAGTTATAAATCTAAAAATTGAATTTAAACGAAAACGTTATAGTTTCACAAAAAAGTCGATATTTGTACCTTATAAAACAGTAAAACCATGACCAGACAATACAAAACTCTAGGAGAGTTTATTATTGAGCATCAAGATTCTTTTAAATATTCATCAGGAGAACTATCTCGACTATTAAATGGGATACGACTCGCCGCCAAAGTAGTGAACCATGAGGTGAATAAAGCGGGATTGGTAGATATTATCGGAGAAGCAGGGGATACAAATATTCAAGGTGAAAATCAACAAAAACTTGACGTTTTAGCGAATGAAAAATTTATTCAAACACTAAAAAAACGTGAAATAGTTTGTGGTATAGCTTCAGAAGAAGAAGACGATTTTATTCGTATCAACAGTTTTGATAATAATCATCAAAACAAATATGTGGTTTTAATAGATCCCTTAGATGGTTCTTCTAATATTGATGTAAACGTTTCTGTAGGGACTATATTTTCTATTTACCGACGTGTTACTCCAGTAGGAACTCCAGTGCAATTAGAAGATTTTTTGCAGCCTGGGGTTAACCAAATTGCAGCAGGTTATATTATTTATGGCACCAGTACCATGCTTGTATATACTACAGGTGATGGGGTAAACGGATTTACACTGAACCCTGCCTTAGGTACCTTCTATTTATCACACCCGAATATGAATTTTCCAGAAACAGGTAAAATTTATTCTGTCAACGAAGGTAATTATACCCATTTTCCACAAGGGGTTAAAGACTACATAAAATATTGCCAGCAAGAGGAAGGAGATAGACCCTATACCTCACGCTATATTGGATCTTTAGTGTCTGATTTTCATCGAAATATGATTAAAGGTGGTATTTACATGTATCCTAAAAGTAGTGTCGCATCAGAAGGAAAACTCAGATTACTTTATGAATGTAATCCTATGGCCTTTATTGCAGAACAAGCAAACGGTTTGGCAAGTGACGGTAAAAGAAGAATTATGGAAATTGAACCTACCGAACTTCACCAACGAATTCCGTTTTTCTGCGGAAGCCGAAAAATGGTAGAGAAAGCCGAGGAGTTTATGAAGTAATTAATAATTGAAAATGAAAAATTAGATTTGAAAATTTCAATTGATTCTATAATCTAAAAATCTAATTTTCCATTTTCAATTATTCTAACGTTTCAACAGGTACAAATAAGACTCAAAATCTATTTTTCCAGTAAAAATCGCAATAGATTTACTGATAACTTCGTCTGCTTTTTCAACAGAATACCCTAGTCCAATAGCATATTTGCGCACTAAGAGTTTTTCTTCATCGTCAATTTCATGATCTGCGAAAACAATTCTAAATAAATCGAATAAACGTTCCAAACGCTCCTCCGAAGTCGATGGCGGATTGATGGCATATTTATTTTCAGCACGCATTACTTCTTTATATTCATCATCGCTTATATCTAATTTTCTTGCAAAACGATCCAGCATTATTTTTTCTTCTGGGTTTACTTCACCATCAATCGCTGCTAAGGTAGCTATTGCTGCAAAATGTGCTAAATTTCTTCTATGTTCTCCACTAGTATATAAATCTACAAACGACATAACTTCTTTATTTTAGAGCAACAAAGATAAATTTTTTTGAGTATTGCCGTCATTGAAAAGGTGTTTTATTTTATCGTTTTTTGCTTGGTGCATCAACCTACGCACGGTGACCTATCTTTTAAAGTTAAAAAAAAAAGATAAAGAAAAATAGCACCTAGTTTCACTATCAAATTTTCGTAAATTGTGCTTGCTATGACAAAACCCTTACTTGAATTTACCGATAAAGGCATTTATTGCAGTGCGGCGAAAGTATATTTAGATCCTTGGAAGCCTGTCGATAAAGCCATAATTACCCATGGCCATGCGGATCACAGTCGATGGGGTCATAAAGCTTACATTACACACCCTCACAATATTCCTATCATAAAACACAGGTTAGGCGATATTTTGGTTACCGGAAAGGATTGGGGTGAAACCTTTATGATTAACAATGTTAAATTTAGTTTACATCCTGCCGGACATATTATTGGTTCTTCACAAGTCAGGGTTGAGCACAAAGGTGAGGTTTGGGTATTTACTGGGGATTATAAAACAGAAAATGATGGCATTTCAACACCCTATGAGCTAGTAAAATGCAACACCTTTATTACTGAATGCACTTTTGGATTACCTGCTTTTAAATGGACACCTCAACATGAGGTTATGAACCAGATTAACGAATGGTGGGCCCTGAATAAAGCAGAAGGAAAAACATCTATCTTATTTGGCTATAGTTTAGGAAAAGCCCAACGCTTGCTAAACTCTTTAAATCCTGAAATAGGATCTATTTATACGCATGGTGCCATTGAAAATATGACTGAAGTCTTGCGCCCTTTGGTCAGTTTTCCTAAAACGACCCTAATCACTGCGACCACTAAAAAACAAGACCTACAAGGTAGCATGGTGTTGGCCCCACCAAGTGCACATGGCAGCACCTGGATTCGAAAAATGGTACCGTTTGTTACGGGTTCGGCAAGTGGCTGGATGGCTTTTCGTGGTGCCAGAAGAAGACGAGCCATAGACAAGGGTTTTGTTCTCAGTGACCATTGCGATTGGAACGGTTTACTGACAAGTATTAAAGCAACAGGGGCTGAAAAGATCATATGTACCCATGGATATACCGATATTTTTTCCCGTTATTTAAGAGAATTAGGCTACGATGCACGAACCGAAGAAACACAATATGGGCAAGAAGAGACTGAGGAAACAAAGGAAAAAACAGCGACTGAATAACTAGTATGAAAAATTTCGCATCCTTAATAAAAACCTTAGATAGCACCAATAAAACGACGGCTAAAGTCGACGCTTTGGCTCGTTATTTCTCAAACGCAAATGATGAAGACAAGGTTTGGACGATTGCCATTCTTTCACACCGAAGACCACCGCGACCTGTAAACACCAGCTTGTTGAGAACTTGGGCCGCCGAATTTGCTCAAATTCCCTTATGGCTTTTTGAAGAGAGTTATCATATTGTTGGCGATTTAGCAGAAACCATTGCTTTAGTATTTCCGTCTTCGCCGCAAACTACCGAAAAAAGTTTGACTAGCTTTTTGCAGGAAATGATAGCTTTAAAAAAGAAGCCTGAAGCAGCGAAAAAAAACTATGTATACGAGAATTGGAACCTACTCGACTATTATGAACGCTTTGTGTTTACCAAGTTGATTACTGGCGGTTTTAGAATCGGTGTGAGTCAAAAATTGATGACCAGAGCCTTATCAAAAACCACGGGTATTCCTGAAGATATTTTGGCGTATAAATTAATGGGGAACTGGGATCCGAATTCAATCACCTTTCAAGCTTTGATTTTAGAAGAAAACGAAAATGATTACCTCTCAAAGCCCTACCCTTTTTATCTGGCCTACGCCTTAGAAAATAAAGCTGCTCTTTTAGGAGATGTGAACGATTGGTCGGTGGAACACAAATGGGACGGAATTCGATCACAGACCATATTTAGAAATGATCAACTCTTTGTCTGGAGTCGCGGCGAAGAATTAGTGACCGATAAATATCCTGAGTTTGAAAATTTGGTAGGCATTATTCCAAATGGAACGGTCATTGATGCTGAAATTTTGCCCTATTTAGAGGGGAATATCGGTACTTTCAATGATTTACAAAAGCGTATTGGTCGAAAAACAGTTTCTAAAGCCTTACTCAAAAAAGTGCCTGTGATTCTGAAAGCTTATGATGTCTTAGAATGGCAAGGCAAAGATATTCGAAACCTACATTTTTCGGAGCGGAGAAAAATTCTGGAACATATATGGAACTTGATTGAAGAGAAAAACGCAGCTTTAGAAAAAGGTTCATCCTTGCCTTTTAAGGTTTCTGAAACCATGACTTTTGCTACTTGGGAGGCTGTAGCTCAAGAAAGAGAACGTTCCAGAGAAAAATTTAGTGAAGGTTTAATGTTAAAACGAAAAGACTCGCCTTATTTAGTTGGACGCAAAAAAGGCGATTGGTGGAAATGGAAAGTAGATCCACTAACGATTGATGCTGTTCTTACCTACGCCATGCGAGGGCATGGTAGGCGAAGCAACCTTTTTACCGATTACACCTTTGCCCTTTGGGATAAAGATCAAAATGGAGAAAAACAACTTGTTACCTTTGCAAAAGCCTATTCAGGACTAACAGATGCCGAGTTTAAAAAAATAGATGCTTGGATTAAAAAAAATACGCTAGAACGTTTTGGTCCCGTACGAAGCGTTACGCCTTATCATGTTTTTGAGATTGCCTTTGAAGGGATTTCCTTTTCTAAACGACATAAAAGCGGAATCGCGACACGTTTTCCCAGAATTCTAAGATGGCGCCAAGATAAAAAGATTGAAGACGCAAATACGCTAGATGATTTGAAGGCACAAATTCCGAGCTTGTCTGCCGAATAGGCAGGCAAAACGAAGGAATCTGTTGAAGTTTAAACAAATGAATAAAAAAGTGCTCAGCGCTTTACGCATACCGCTAAGCGCAAAATAATTATTATTTGCGGACAGCGCAAAGCGCCAAGCGGTAAGCTTCACTCGTAATATGACCAGAGAAGAATTATATACCCTTGCTGAAAATTGGTTTCACGACCAAAATTGGACGCCTTTTCAATTCCAAAAAGATACTTGGAAGGCATTTTTGAAGGGTAAAAACGGATTGTTAAACGCACCAACAGGCAGTGGAAAAACCTATGCGCTTTGGTTTCCCATTATTCTAGACTACATCAAAAACAATCCGGAATATAAAACAAAACATAAAAAAGGATTAAAAGCCATTTGGATTACGCCTCTAAGGGCTTTATCCGAAGAAATTCGGCAATCTGCGGAACGGGTTGCTACTGATTTAGGCACGCAAATGACCGTAGGCATTAGAACTGGAGATACGACAACAAAAGAACGTAGCGCCCAGAAGAAAAATATGCCCGATTTGTTAATCACCACTCCTGAAAGCTTGCAATTATTGCTAGCTTCCAAGGGATACGCAAATACATTTAAAGATTGCTCCGCTCTCGTAATCGATGAATGGCATGAACTACTCGGCACCAAGCGTGGCGTGCAAATGGAACTGGCTTTATCCCGACTAAAAGCGGTATCGCAAAAAATGAGAATATGGGGTATTTCAGCGACCATTGGAAATTTAGAAGAAGCACGTGGGGTGTTGCTTGGTCTAAAAGAGAGTCCTAAAAAATCGGTCTTAATAAAAGCGAAACTCGATAAAAAAATAACCGTAAAAAGCATCATCCCTAAAACCATGGAAACTTTTCCATGGCGCGGACATCTGGGTTTACACCTGTTAGAAGAAATTGTACCGATCATAAATGCGAGTAAAACTACTTTGTTGTTTACCAATACGCGTAGCCAATGTGAAATATGGTTTCAAAAGATTTTAGAAAAGCATCCTGAATACGCAGGAGATATTGCCATGCACCATGGCAGCATTAATAAAGAAACCCGTGTTTGGGTAGAACAAGCCATTCGAAATGGCAGTCTTAAAGCAGTGGTTTGCACCTCTAGCTTAGATTTGGGTGTCGATTTTGCCCCTGTAGAAACCGTCATCCAAATTGGTGGTCCAAAAGGTGTAGCTCGTTTTCTACAACGTGCCGGTCGAAGCGGACATAGTCCGGGCAAAGAAAGTGTCATTTATTTTTTACCTACCCATGCGATGGAATTAATCGAAGCGTCTGCCCTTCAGCAAGCAGTTAAACATACAGTGGTAGAAGACCGAATGCCGTATTTAAATAGTTTTGATGTTTTGCTGCAATATTTAACCACCTTAGCCATTTCAGACGGATTTTATCCTAAAGAAATTTATCAAGAAATAAAACAAACTTTTTGCTACCAAGGCATCACCGAAGCACAATGGCAATGGCTTTTGAATTTTTTAGTGCTAGGAAGTCAGAGTTTACAAGCTTACGATGAATATAAAAAAGTGGAAATTGAGTCAGACGGTAAATTTATAGTGAGCAATAAAGGAATTGCAATGCGTCACCGATTTCAAATAGGTACCATTGTAGGCGATGCAAATATCATCGTTAAATATCAAAAAGGGGGGTATATTGGAAGTATAGAGGAGTTTTTTATCTCCAAATTAACACCTGGAGATGTATTCACCTTTGCGGGTCGGAATTTAGAGTTTATACGAATAAAAAATATGGAAGCGCATGTACGTAATTCTACTAAAAAAACCAATAAAGTCCCTAGTTGGATGGGGGGTAGACTTACGTTTTCTGCTCAGATGTCTGAATTATTAAGAGAGGAATTGTATAAGGCTGCCACCCCCAACCCCTCCAATACTCCGGCTGAGCTCAGCACAAGCGGAGGAGAATTAAGTGCTGAACTTATAGCACTCCAGCACATCTTTGATAAACAACAAGAGGAAAGTTTGGTCCCAAAACCTAACGAACTTTTGATTGAAACCTTTAAAACTCGTGATGGCTTTCATCATATTTTTTATCCGTTTGAAGGGCGTGGCGTACATGAAGCCATGGGGAGTTTGTTGGGTTATAGAATAAGTTTGTTGACGCCCATTACTTTTTCATTAGCTTTTAACGATTACGGATTTGAACTATTATCCGATCAAGAAATTGATATGCAGCAGGTTTTAGATAATAATTTATTCACCACAGATTTTATGTTGAGTGATTTACAAAAAAGCTTAAATGCAACCGAAATGGCACGAAGATCGTTTAGAGATATTGCTGTAATTAGTGGCATGGTTTTTACTGGCTACCCCAATAAAGGCATTAAAATGAAGCATTTACAAAGTAGTTCTCAATTGCTATTTGATGTTTTTCGCGATTACGAAGCCGACAACCTATTATTTCAACAGGCCTTTACCGAAACTTTTGAGCATCAATTAGAACAGGGTCGTTTGCGTTTAGCACTAGAACGAATTGCCGAACAAGACATAATTTGGAAAGCCTGCAAAAAACCAACCCCCTTTTCTTTCCCTATTATTACCGACCGTTTGCGAGAAAAATTATCAAGTGAAAAACTAGCCGACCGCATTAAAAAAATGACCGCGATTTTGATGAAGTAAGTATAGCTAGCTTCTTTGAAATGACTAATTTTGCCCCAATGACAGAAACCATCACCATCAACGAGCAAACGTTTATCATGCACTGCTCAGGGGCACTATTTTGGCAAGAAAAAGAAATTTTGTTGATCAGTGATGTGCATTTTGGTAAGGTATCTCATTTTAGAAAATTTGGTGCTGCAGTACCTCAAAAAGCAATTGCCAAGAATTTTGAATTGTTACATGAGGTGCTAGCCTTTTTTAAACCCAAACAACTAGTTTTTTTAGGGGATTTGTTTCATTCTTCCCTCAATCAAGAGTGGCTCTTATTTAAAGATTGGGTAAGCGCACAAAAGCTAAAAATTACATTAATTAAAGGCAATCACGATATTATTGCTGATGAAAATTACACAGCCATTGAAATAGATTGCATAAGCGAATTTGTTTTATTAGATGCATTTTTATTGACCCATCACCCTGAAGAAAGACAAGGTTTTTATAATATCTCTGGACATATTCACCCTTCGGTAAAACTAATCGGAGCTGGAAGGCAAAGCCTAAAACTCCCGTGTTTCTTTAAAAGCAAAAACCAACTAATTTTACCGGCTTTTGGCACTTTTACTGGAACGTTTACCCTAAAACCTTCTGCGGAGCATCAAGTTTTCGCAATTACTAAGGATTCGGTTTTTAGGGTGAGTCTTACTTTATAGAGGATTCAATTATCCGATTCTTACCTCAATTCTATCCTGTCAGTTCGAGTGATTTTCAGAACGCAGTGGAGCAAATAATATCGAGAACCTTTGTTAGTTAAAAGGGTTCTCGATACTATTTCTTTTTCGTTAGCACGACAAAGAAATCACTCGAACTGACACTTTAAATTAATTCAGAAGAAGAAAAAAGTTATTATGTAATACCATTATTCCTAATTTATTTAGAATTTAAATTCCCACTTAAAATCAGCGTAAATTTAACCAAAGCTCAAAACCATGAAAAAACGACTCGCAGTTTTAAATTTACTATCTGTAATTTTGGTCATTGCTGTAAATTATGTCTCGCAGGCTTTGCGACTTAATGATACCACTATTGGAGAAGTTAGTCAGGAATATGAAAATTATTTTACCCCTGCGAGTTACGCTTTCGCCATTTGGGGACTCATTTTTTTGTCGCTCTTTGCCTACACAATTTTTCAAATAAAAAGAGCATTTTTCAGTGATACACCTTCGGAGTTTATTGAACAAACCGGCTATTGGTTTGTGTTTGCCAATATTTTAAATTCGCTTTGGGTGATTGCATTTGTGTATGAATATACTGCCGTATCGGTGCTTATCATGTTAGGTATTTTAGTTTCATTGATCAAAATAATGTTAAATACCAATATGGAACGTGGAACGGCATCACTTGCAGAAAAAGGGTTTGTTTGGTGGCCTATAAGCTTATATAGTGGTTGGATCGCGGTAGCAACTATTGCGAACATATCGGCGTATCTGAGCAAACTCCATTGGGACGGTAGTTTTTTAACAGAAGTACAATGGACTGTAACCATGATCCTCATCGCCTTAGTTTTAAACATCGTGCTACTCTGGAAACGCAATATGCGTGTTTTTACACTCGTCGGGGTTTGGTCTTTGTTCGCTATTTACGCTCGCCACCAAAATAGGGAGGAAACTATTGCCACCACCGCTTTAATTTGTGCTGTTATTTTAGCAGTTATGCTTGTTGTCAATGTTTTTATATACAATTCTAAAAAAATAAGGCTTACCAGAAAGTAAGCCTTACATTAAATATTATTCTATTATAATCCTATGCGTCTCTTCTAATTCTTTTGCTATTATTTTCAAAACATAAATACCTTTTTTAAGATCTGAGATATCTATACTAGGGATAGTTCCAGATTTCGCAAAGTTAACCGTTCTGACCAAATTACCACCAAAATCATAAAGCTGAGTTGTTAGCGTTTCCGTTTCAGTAACAGAATTCGAAGCTTTCATAAATCCTTCTTCAGAGCCTGTTGCTTGTTCGTAAGTAATGTATATAACTGAACTTGCAGGATTTGGGTAAACGGCATAAGAAGCAGAATTCCGACCGCCTGTTGAGCAGTTTTGTGCGTTGACAGGAAATGTGGCAGTAGTTGTTCCACATATATTTGTAGTTTTAATAGTAACGGTATAGTTACCGGCCACAAGTGCTCTAAAGTTAATCATGTATGGTGCGGTTGTAAACGTTAAGTTAGTAGTGCCATTCATCCTAAGATTAGGGGAACTGGAAATAAGCTGATACGAAGCTGCACCTTGCGATGCCGGTAAAAGATAATTATTACCATCTCTTAAATTTACACAAACCGTAGGAACGGCTGGGGCGTTTGGACTAGAAGCCCCTATAAAAAGATTTAGCGTTTTTGTTACCGTTTGGTTACACGCATTACTAATGGTAGCCGTTAAAGTAACTTGGCCAATACCTATTTTAGTCACAGTAGTTGTAGTGCCAGAAGTGGCACTCAATGTTGCCTTTGATGGGTCAGAAAGCGTCCAAGAACTAACTGTTTGCCCTGTAAGAAGACCGCTCATGGTATAAGTAACACTTGAACATATAGTGGCACTACCAGATATAGTAGCACTACTCGTAAAATCACTACGAGTTACAGTACATGTTCTCGTTCCTTGTGAGACCCCATTAATAAAAGGTGTTACCGTAACAGAAGATGGTAAGGTAGTACCAGAATTAGGTTGTAGTGTTTTTGAAGTTGCCGTTGTACTAATTTCTGACCATCCATTATGGCTCCATTGGTAAGTAACCACTGCACCACTTGGTATATTGGCTGGTGTAACCGTAAATGTTCTTGAACTTGTATCGCTACAAAGTAAAGGTAACGTTGTTGGCGATAAGGTAAAGCTTGGTGGAATTGTTTTCGTTATTGGATAACTGCAAGCTGTTTGATATTCAATATTTCCACTAGATTTAAAAACAGCGAATAAAGTGCCCCCAGAATTATTGAAATCTGTTTGACTCATAGTAATATCTGCACTTGTTTAAAAATTTGTTACAAAATTAACAGGTTGTATAATTTTATTGCTTCTTTCAATTCTAGAGCCAGATGAACCAATTGTATAAACAAACAGGTTACTTGTACCAACAACTTGATTTTGTTGCTTACTTAAATTTATAGTAAATTGAATGCGTACCGTCGCGTTAGTACCAAAAGCAATAGTTCCGCAATTACTTATAGGAGTTCCACTTATATAGCTCATATTCGAAATTGATACATTTACCTGACTATAAGTAGTAATTGTAAGTAATAGTATTACAATTAACTGTACTTTGTTTAAAAGTTTTTTCATTTGATTATTTTTTATATTATTTTTCTAAATGTATTTGAAAGCCTAATCCAATCTGTAAATTATTGGCTACTGATTTGCCAGAACTAGATGGTAATAATTGAGTAGAATTATAGTCAATGGTAACTTCTAACCCAACACTGTTATTAAAATAGAAAACAGGCCCTGCCTTAAACCCATAGCCATTAGAAGCAGACTTATTATTCCCTAATTTTGATTCTCCAAAAAGATAACTTGCCTCTGCAAATAAATTAATTTGATTATCTTCTTTTAAAAAATAATACCTCACAAAAGGTCCTATACTATAACTAGTACTACTTTCAAAATCTTGAGGATTAGTGTACCCAATGCTCACAATAGAACCTATCGCAAATTTATCTTTAAAAAAATACCCAATATTAGGAGAAATACTAATTCCAATTCCTTTATTACTAACTTCAGTTCCGTTATTTTGAAATTTATTTTCATAAGAAGAAAAGTTTCCTGTTCCACCAACCATCCAATTACCTTTAGTAATTTGTGCGTTGGCTGTTAAAAAAGAAAAAAGTGTAATTGTAAAAAAAAGTATATTTTTCATTGTTTTATCTATTTAAAAATTAATAATGTGGTACCGTTAAGTCACAAACAACATAAATTTTAAGAATGCTGTTTTATGTAATAAATAAAAATACCGAGTAGTGTTTCTTGAGAATTTATTTGACTTCACTCAACTATGAGTAAACTGTCGGAATAATTTTTTATGATCTTATAGTGTAAGAATTATATTGCTTAAATGTAAGTTAAATTTTGATAAGTGATACGAAAGTCAAAAAATAAATATTTAGTTCTTTTAAGTAAAAAATGCTCGTACTTGAAGGTTTGTCATTTAACAAGTATCTTTATATTTGCACAAAATTATTCCGTTGCCCCAAAATAACATTCAACAACTATTTGCACAGTCCCAGCCCTCGCTGGAATTGCAGAAGGCTATTGCCTATTTTGAAAAAAACAATCAGAATTCAGCTTTAAAAGGACTCGTAGGTTCTTCGCTATCTTTTGTTTTAGCCGATGCTTTTAAGGCTGCCGACAAACCTTTTTTAATCATTTTTAACGATAAAGAAGAAGCTGCTTACCATTTAAACGATTTGGAGCAATTAGTAGGAGAAAAAGAAGTGCTTTTTTATCCTGGAAGTTACCGCAGACCATATCAATTAGATGAAACCGATAATGCCAATGTACTTTTGCGTGCAGAGGTTTTAAACCGCATCAATTCTAGAAAAAAACCAGCGCTCGTAGTGACTTACCCCGATGCGCTTTTTGAAAAGGTGGTAACACGAAAAGATCTAGAAAAAAACACCCTCAAAATAAAATTAGAAGATTCCTTATCCCTCGATTTTTTTAACGAAGTATTGTTTGAATATAAATTTAAAAGGGTTGATTTTGTTTCGGAACCAGGCGAATTTTCAGTGCGTGGGGGAATTGTCGACGTATTTTCTTTTTCAAACGACGAACCCTACCGAATCGAGTTTTTTGGGGATGAAGTAGAAAGTATCCGAACATTTGATGTAGAAACCCAACTATCAAAAGAGAAGATTAGCAAAATTACCATTATTCCAAATGTAGAGAACAAATTTTTAAATGAAACTAGGGAGAGTTTCTTAAAATACATTGCCCAAAATACGGTTATTTTTAGCTCAGATTTAGACTTACTTTTTGATCGATTAGATTCGTTTTTCGAAAAGGCGGAAGAAGCTTTTAAAAAGCTAACTACAGAAACCCAACACGCCACACCAGCAGCATTGTTTGTGGATGCTGATTTGTTTAAAAAAGAAGTTGCATCGTTTCATTTATTGACCACAGGAAATCAAGCCTCCGGGTTTGATTTTAAAAACATCACTTTTAATACCAAACCACAGCCCTCTTTCAATAAAAAGTTCGATTTATTGATAGAAGATTTTAACAACAATCATAATAAAGGATACACCAATTATTTATTTTGTGCCTCTGAACAACAGGCGAAACGTTTTCATGATATTTTTGAAGAAATTGGTTCAGGAAAAGTACACTATAAAACTATTGTTTTCTCATTACATCAAGGTTTTATTGATGATGATTTAAAGCTCGTATGCTATACCGATCATCAAATTTTTGAACGCTATCATAAATTTCATCTCAAAAATGGCTATGCGAAAAAGCAGGCCATTACCCTAAAAGAATTAAACCGCTTAGAAATCGGCGATTATGTAACCCACATGGATCACGGTATCGGAAAATTTGGTGGTTTACAAAAAATTGATGTTGAAGGTAAAAAACAAGAAGCGATAAAATTAGTCTATGGAGATCGTGACATTTTATATGTGAGTATCCATTCATTGCATAAAATATCAAAATTCAACGGCAAAGACGGGGCACCACCAAAAATATATAAATTAGGATCAGGAGCTTGGAAAAAAGTAAAAGACAAAGCCAAATCGCGCGTTAAAAAAATAGCCTTCGATTTAATTAAAATCTACGCAAAGCGTCGCCTTGAAAAAGGGTTTCAATATGGTCCAGATGGCTATTTACAAAATGAATTAGAGGCCTCTTTTATTTACGAAGACACCCCCGATCAAAGCAAGGCTACGGACGATATTAAACGCGACATGGAAAGTGAACGCCCCATGGATCGCCTTATTTGTGGCGATGTTGGTTTTGGAAAAACTGAGGTGGCTATCCGTGCGGCTTTCAAAGCAGTTGCCAACGGAAAACAGGTGGCTGTTTTAGTGCCGACGACCATATTAGCGTTTCAGCATAGCAGAACGTTTAGCGAACGCTTAAGTGATATGCCGGTAACGGTCGATTATTTAAACCGGTTTAGAACAGCAAAAGAAAAGAAAGAAACTCTAGAAAACCTAGCCTCAGGAAAAGTAGATATTATCATTGGCACGCATCAATTGGTCAACAAAAATGTGAAGTTTAAAGATTTAGGCCTACTGATTGTCGATGAGGAACAAAAATTTGGCGTAGCGGTAAAAGACAAATTAAAAGCCATCAAGGAAAATGTAGATGTGCTTACCTTAACCGCGACACCCATCCCAAGAACCCTGCAATTTAGTTTAATGGCGGCCAGAGATTTATCCGTAATTAATACCGCACCACCCAACCGATATCCGATTCAGAGCGAAGTAATTCGCTTTTCTGAAGAAACCATTCGCGATGCGATTAGCTATGAAATTCAACGTAGCGGTCAGGTGTTTTTTATCCACAACCGCATTGAAAACATCAAAGAAGTAGCCGGAATGATTCAGCGTTTGGTACCTGATGCCAAAGTAGGTATAGGTCACGGACAAATGGAAGGTAAAAAACTAGAAAACCTGATGCTCGCTTTTATCAATAGCGAATTTGATGTGTTGGTGTCTACCACCATTGTAGAAAGTGGCCTAGATGTAAGTAACGCCAATACCATCTTTATCAATAACGCCAATAATTTTGGTTTAAGTGATTTACACCAAATGCGTGGTCGTGTAGGGCGAAGCAATAAAAAGGCGTTCTGTTATTTTATAACGCCGCCCTATGATGTAATGACGAACGATGCTCGAAAACGAATTCAGGCTTTAGAACAATTCACCGAATTAGGTAGCGGTTTTAATATCGCCATGAAAGATTTAGAAATTAGAGGTGCCGGCGATTTATTAGGCGGTGAACAAAGCGGATTTATTAATGATATTGGTTTTGATGCCTACCAAAAAATACTCACAGAAGCTGTTGACGAGTTGAAAGAAAACGAATTTAAAGATTTGTATGAAGAGCTTGAGGGGCACCATGAAAAAGTGTTCGTAAAAGAAACTCAAATTGATGCTGATTTTGAATTGTTATTCCCTGATGATTACATCAATAATATTTCGGAGCGATTAACTTTATACACAGAATTAAACTTAATTAAAGATGAAGCTGCTTTACAAAAATTTGAAACCGAATTGATAGACCGTTTCGGAGAACTGCCTATTGAGGCTGAAGATTTGTTAAATTCGGTTCGCATAAAATGGATTGCCAACAGCATTGGTTTAGAGAAAATTGTGATGAAGCAAGGTAAAATGATCGGCTATTTCATTGCGGATCAACAGTCTGCATTTTACCAAAGTACAGCATTTACTAAAACATTACAATTTGTACAAACACATGCAAAACACGGCAAAATAAAGGAGAAACAAACCAGAAACGGACTTCGATTGCTTTTAGTTTTTGAAAATATCCACTCGGTTGATAAAGCGTATTTGGCTTTGCAGCCTTTTGAAAAAAGTGTTCAGTAAACAGTATTCAGTGACCGGTAAGCAGTATGCAGTATGCAGTATGCAAAATTAAAAATTTGGGACACGAACTGTTTTAGAAAATTTTATTACTGAGAAAAATAAAACTGGTTCAGTTTTTGCAAAACAACTTTTATGAAAAAAATTTTATTCATTTTATTAGCCTTATTCGCATTACAAGCAAGTGCACAACATACTATTTCAGGGAGCTTCTCACCTGCAGAAGAGTATAGCTGGTTAATCGCTTATCGCCTTACACCTGATGCCCAAGTTTATGTTGCAGATAGCGCCATTAAAAATGGCTCTTTTACGTTGAACCTGCCAGAAGATGCTGAATCGGGCATGTACAGAATTGTCTATGCAGTACCTCAGGAAGAGTTTAATTTTGATATTCTTTATAACGGAAAAGAAAATGTTGTTGTTGATTTTGATGCTAGTAAGGGACTCGGATTTACCCAATCTGAAGAAAATATGTTACTAAATACGTATTTAGCAGAACTAGCGCAAATAGAAGCAGAAATTATTCAATTTTACTCATCACAAGAAACAGATACTACTATTTTTAATGAGTTAACGAAGAAATTAAAAGCGCATCAAAATTTGTTCGAAACAAAATCTGAAGGTATGTTGGCCTATAATTTTATTAGATCAAACAAACCATATATTCCAAACAACTATGAGCCTGTTCAAGAATATGTAGCGCACAAAAAAGCAGCGTATTTTGATGCGATTGATTTCAGTAATCTAGTGCTACAAAGCTCAAGCTTTTTAACAGACAAAGTTTCTAATTACGCCTTTACGGCACTATCCTTAACAAAGCAAACAAAAAAAGAAACGGAGGATGAAATTATTAAAAATGTAGCCCATTTTAGCTCTATTTTAAGTGATGTAGCTCCCGTTTTTAAATTTTACCTGTACAACGACTTATGGAAAAACGCAATTGCTTATGACTATAATGAAGTTGCAGATTTTATTTATTCTAATTACTTAAAAGAACTTGCAGAAATTACCAACAATCTCGATATAAAAACGGCTATTGAAGCCCATAACAGGCTCCGTATGGGCGAAATAGCCCCAGAAATGGTTTGGAAAGACGGGGTTAATGAAAAAAGTTTGCGCACTTTAGAACCCTTTGAGAACTATATTTTAATTTTTTGGAGCAGCACTTGTGGACATTGTTTAAATGAACTACCCGCATTACATAAAGAATTGAAAGGAAATTCAAGCCTTAAAATTATTGCTGTAGGCTTAGAAGACGAAACAGAAAATTGGAGAAATGAAATAATAAATTTACCCAACTTTGAACACCTTATCTCTTTAGGCAAGTGGGACAGCGCATATGCTCACTTATATGATATTCATGCCACCCCAACCTATTACATTTTAGATAGCGAAAAAAGAATTATTGCAAAACCTGAAAATGATAGAGCACTAGTGGAGTTTTTAGAAAGCAAATAAATTAGAAATAGAGTTCCTCTTCCTCGTAGAGGTTTGGGCAGGATATTAAAGTAATTTTAAATCTTTGATTGTTTTGAAGGCTACATCTACTTGATCATCATCGACCAAAATAGTAAATTCATTCGTAGTAGAAATCACTTCGTAGAGTATGATGCCTTCCCAAGCAAGGCGCTGAAAAATAAAGTAATAAATGCCAGGAACAGTAACATTTTCAGAGGGTAATTTTACAGTAATCGAGGATAAATTCTCTGCTTTTTGAGTACAACGTTCTGTTTCAAACAAGGCTTCAACGGTTTTATCTAAGCTATTGCTTACCACAATATTTAGTTCGTTTACACCTCGAGAAGAGGTATAAAACACGGCTGTATCTTTATTAATTTCCTTTAATAATAAGCGTTGATTTTCAAGAATAGAATCTGAAAGTAAAAAGGTAAAGTCCGTTAAGGAAGACCGCACCGTAATTTCTCCTATATTTTTTAAAACTTTTACAATTTTGTGAGTTGCCCTATACTCTAAATCATCAGAAAGCCTTTTCAATGCCATTACTATGGCGCCATTACGAATATCTTTCCCTAATTCTTCCTCAATTTCAGGAAGAATAATCCTTGAAAGTGAGGTAAGATTAATAATTCCTTGTGCTAAAGCACTTTGTAAAAAAGGTTTCTTTTTTATATAGTGTTCTACAACAGATGATATGGTTTTCATTAGATCGAATTAAAGATGTCAAATATAACAATTTGTTATAAATTAAACAAATTGTCTAAAAATGATAAAAAGCATCTTCAATATGATCTATTTTAAACGATCCGTTCCTTTTAAATATGGTTATAATGTCAAACCGTACGTCTACATCTAGGTTATGCTCAACAACATAATGGTCTGCTGCCAAAACCAATAATTTTCTTTTTTTAGGAGGTATTAAATCATTTAAATCATCCATAAAATTTGTGCTTCTAGACTTTACTTCTACGATAGCTAAAGTAGTCCCCTTTTGCGCAACAATATCTACTTCAGCTTTTAAAAATCTATAGTTCCTGTGTTTAATTTGGAACCCACTTTTAATTAAATGGGCTACTGCTAATTGCTCTCCAACTTTACCAAATTCATTATGTTCTGCCATTTTTTAGATAAGAATGCAACCAAATTAATGTATTTCGTCGAAAATATATGTTTTTTGGCGTCTAAAACACTGATACCTACGTAATTTTATTTGAATTATTGAGTTATAGTAAAAGCTGTCGACAAATACGATTAGTATTTTTACAGCGCTTAATGCCCCCAAAGCAAACCTAAATTTGAACTAAACGATTAAAATATTATGGAATATTTTATCAATTGTAATACTTCGCCACTAGCGGAATATACAACGCCTTTAGATAGGCAAAAAATACAACATTTATATAGAAGACTTGGTTTTAGTGCTTCTGTTGATACTGTTAACCAAGCTGTAGGTTCTACTGCATCTACCTTAGTTAATACCTTAATCAACGAAGCTGTCACCATGCCAACGTTACCAGCACCCCCTTGGGCAAACTGGACAGGAGCAAATTATCCTGAAGATGATGATTTACGTAATAGCACCATCAACAGCCAATTCAGAGGCATTACGCTAGACTACGCAAAGTCGCTTTTAGTGGATAATCTTAGGGACCGATTGAGTTTTTTTTGGAGCAATCACTTTGTTACCGAATTAAGAGTCTATGATGCTCCTCCTTTTTTGTATGAGTATATTACGTGCTTGCAGCGCAATGCTATAGGTAACTTTAAAACATTTGTAAGTGAAATTGGACTAACCAACGCCATGTTATTTTACCTAGATGGCGCTTATAATAATAACAATAGGCCCAATGAAAATTATGGACGTGAACTGTATGAGCTCTTTACCTTAGGAGAAGGTAATGGGTATACCGAACAAGATATTGTGGATACAGCCCGAGCCTTAACGGGATATGTGGAACGTGGAGAAATTCGTTGGACCCCAGTTACTTTTAGAGCCGATAGGTTTGATGCTGGCTCCAAAACCATTTTAGGCGTTACGGATACGTTTGATTACGATGGGGTCATAGACAATCTTTTTGCACAGCGAAGTACTGAAATAGCGACCTTTATTTGTAAAAAATTATACGAATTTTTTGTGCACCCCGATTCCACAGATCAAGCAGGCAATGCTGAAATCATTATAAATGGTATGGCAGCAACCTTTGTGGCAAGTAACTTTGAAATTGCGCCAGTTTTGAGCCAACTGTTTAAAAGTCAACACTTTTTTGACGAAGAAGCTATTGGGGTCATTATAAAAAGTCCGTTTGATAATTTCTTAAACTTGATTAATGAAACTGGTTTTACAGCTTCAGATAGCACAATAGAAACTGTCATAAACTATAGTGATCAATTGAGTCAGGAGCTTTTTAATCCTGTAGATGTGGCAGGTTGGCAACGAAATAGATCATGGATCAATACTAATTTTTTAATTGGTCGATGGCTTAGTGCTGAAGCGCTATTAGAAGTTTTTTGGAATGAGGACAAAGAGCAATTTAGAACATTTGGTATCGAAGTTACTGGACCGCAAGGGGCAACTACGCACAATCCTGATATAGTAGCTAGAGCTATAATCGATAAAATATTACCCAAAGGTTTGTTAACTGAGCAAGATTATACCACAGCGATTGTTTCATTCAGAGCACTGTATGAAGATAACAATATCTATGAAGATGAAAATCCAACAAACCCAACTTGGACTATGTTGAATTTTGATAATACCCCAGAACAAGTATATCTATTACTGCAATACTTAGTAAGACAACCTGAATTTCAACTAAAATAAAACCTACAATTATGTGCGATACCCACCATTCATCACCCCATAAAGGCAAAGAACACGAAGGTCATGATTTAGAGCATAAAGCATGGAGTCGACGTTCCTTTTTACAAGCGCTAGGAATTGCAGGTTCAGGAAGTATGCTTCTCGGTAGTCAATACTTAACAGCCTCGGCGCCTTCTCCGCTTACCGCAGCTATCAGCATGGCCGAAACCGATAATATTTTAATACTCATACGTTTAAATGGCGGAAATGATGGTCTTAGTACGGTGATCCCCATTCAACAATACGAAATGTATGCCAATGCGCGTCCTAATATTTATATTCCAGAAAGTAAAATATTAAAACTAACGGATGACTTTGGGGTACCCTCCTATATGAAACCATTAGAGCCCTTATGGGGCGAAGGTCAATTTAAGGCAGTACATGGTGTGGGGTATCAAGGGCAAAGTTTATCGCACTTTACCGGTTCAGATATTTTTGCAAATACCGATCTAAATACTACAGGTTTCACAGGAGAACCCACAGGTTGGATGGGTCGACATTTTGAAGAATTATATCCTGATTACTTAATAAATCCACCAGAGGCTCCAGCAGCCATTCAAATAGGGAATTTTGGTAATTTAGTTTTTGAAGGCCAAGAAACCAATTATGCTTTTGTAACGAACAATATCAATCAACTAGAACAAATTGCCGAAACAGGATCACAGTATAGCCTAGAAGAAAGTTTGTTTGATCAGTGTATGTACGGGGATCAATTGCGATTTTTAAGAGGAATGACAAACACCACTTTAGAATATGCTGGGAAAATTTTCGACGCAGCGCAAAGAGGACAAAATCAAGTAGAATACCAAAATAATAGCTTTGCAAGACAACTTAAATTACTTGCCAGATTAATTAAAGGAAATTTAGGCACCAAAGTATACATGATTTCAATGGGTGGTTTTGACACCCACGGAAACCAACCCTTGGCGCATGAACGCTTGATGACGAATTTATCGGTAGCGGTGAACAACTTTTATGAAGATTTAGCTTTTACCAACCAAGATGAAAAGGTTTTAAGTATGACCTTCTCTGAATTTGGAAGAAGAATTTTTGAAAATGGATCCAACGGAACCGATCACGGAAAAGCAGCGCCTACTTTATTTTTTGGTTCTGGATTAAACGGAAGTGCTTTCGTTGGTGAACACCCATCTTTAGAAGACCCTAACGAAAGAGGAAATTTAGAATACACTATGGATTTTAGAGACCTGTATGGTACCGTTTTAGCAGAATGGCTTTGTGTTCCTAGAAATTTGGTGGAACTGCATCTATTAGGCCATCCTTATAAAGCAATAAACCTAGGCTTTAATTGTAGTGGTGAGGTATTTGATGATATCGCTTATGATGATAGTGATCCAGTTATTCCAGATGGTCCAGAAGATCCAATTGCTATTGATCCTACACCTGAACTTTTAAATGCTATTGTTCACAAGCCTTTTTATCCTACAGAAAAAACGCCACATATTTATTTAGAAATGCCATTCACAGCACACGTAGATATACAATTGTATAACATACTTGGGCAAAATTTAGGAACGGTGTACAATGAAATGATGACACAAGGCAGTATCGAAATAAATATTCGCGAACGCATGTCAAAATATTTAGCGACAGGAAAATATATTTACAGAATCAGAGTTCAAGATAAAAAACTCAGTAAATCTGTCATGGTCTCTTAAAAACAACAGCTTAACTTACGGAAAAGTCCTTTTAGTTTGTCATTGTAGAATGACATATGAGAAGGGCTTTTCTATTTCTAAAAATGTTCCGGAATCCCGAGAAAAAAATCTTTATTTTTGTTGTCTAATTACAGAATTTGATGTCCGAAAAACTTAAAAATCCTTCTCGATATACTATAACTGCCGCACTCCCCTATACAAATGGCCCTATTCATATTGGGCACTTAGCAGGAGTGTATGTCCCGGCCGATATTTATAGCAGGTATTTACGCTTAACAGGAAAAGATGTGGCCTTTGTATGCGGTAGTGATGAACACGGTGTGGCTATTTCTATGAAAGCAAAAAAAGAAGGCATTACTCCGAAAGAAGTCATTGATAAATACCATGCGATTATAAAACAATCGTTCCAAGATTTCGGAATTACCTTTGATAATTACTCTAGAACCTCTGCTCAAATTCATCATGATACCGCATCTGAATTTTTTACAAAAATGCATCAAAATGGTGATTTTATAGAAGAAACTACCGAGCAATTATACGATCCTGAAGCCAAACAATTTTTGGCCGATAGGTATGTTACGGGCACTTGTCCTAAATGTGGCCATGAAGAAGCATATGGAGACCAATGCGAAAACTGTGGTTCTACCTTAAATGCTACCGATTTAATACATCCAAAATCGACCATTTCTGGCGCTATTCCCACATTAAAAGAAACCAAACATTGGTTTTTACCTTTAGATAGGTATGAAGATTTTCTAAAAAAATGGATCTTAGAAGGGCATAAAAACGATTGGAAATCTAATGTGTACGGACAATGTAAATCTTGGATTGATGACGGACTAAAACCAAGAGCAGTAACGCGTGACTTGGACTGGGGTATTCCCGTTCCCGTTGAAGGCGGAGAAGGTAAAGTGTTGTATGTTTGGTTTGATGCGCCTATAGGGTATGTATCTTCTACCAAAGAATGGGCAGCTCGTGAAGGCAAAGATTGGGAGCCCTATTGGAAAGATGAAAATACCAAATTGGTACATTTTATAGGGAAAGATAATATTGTTTTTCATTGTATTATTTTTCCGAGTATTCTAAAAGCACAAGGCGATTATATTCTCCCAGATAATGTGCCTGCCAATGAGTTTTTAAATTTGGAAGGGCATAAAATATCAACGTCAAAAAACTGGGCGGTTTGGTTACACGAGTACTTGGTAGATTTTCCAAATATGCAAGATGTTTTACGCTATACCCTAACGGCCAATGCACCTGAAACAAAAGACAATGATTTTACTTGGAAAGATTTTCAAGCTAGGAATAATAACGAATTAGTTGCTGTTTTTGGAAATTTCATTAACAGAGTAGTCGTACTCACGAATAAATATTATGAAGGGCAGGTACCACCTGCAGGGATTTTTACGAAGGTTGATAAGGAGACCTTAGCTGAAATTAAAAAATACCCTGAGATTATTAGCAGTTCGCTAGAACGGTATCGCTTTAGAGAAGCAGGCCAAGAATTAATGAATTTAGCGCGTTTAGGAAATAAGTATTTAGCCGATGAGGAGCCTTGGAAAGTAATTAAACAAGACGAAGAACGCGTAAAAACCATTATGTTTGTGGCGCTTCAAATTTCTGCTGCTTTAGCTATTTTAAGCGAGCCATTTTTACCCTTTACTGCATCAAAACTTAAGGCTATTCTCAAAAGCGAAAACAACAATAGTTGGGCAGATGTTGGCATAAAAGAAACCTTGATCGCTGCAAACCACCAAATTGGTCAGGCTGAATTACTGTTCTCCAAAGTAGAAGATGAAACGATACAAGTACAATTAGATAAATTAGAAGCTACTAAAAAAGCGAATGAAAACGCTAACAAACAAATCATGCCACAAAAAGACACCATTACCTTTGAAGATTTTTCAAAATTAGACCTACGTGTTGGGACCATCATAGAAGCTGAAAAAATGCCAAAAGCCAACAAACTTTTAGTTTTAAAAGTAGATACAGGGATCGATGTAAGAACTATTGTCTCCGGTATTGCCGAAAGTTTTACCCCAGCAGAAATCATCGGAAAAAAAGTAACGGTTTTGGTCAACCTTGCGCCGAGAGCCTTACGCGGGGTAGAGAGTGAAGGCATGATTTTAATGACCGAAAATACGGATGGAAAATTAGTTTTTGTAAATCCTGATGCAGCTAATATTGGGAATGGAGAGACTATTAATTAACTCCTGATTTTCTAAATTAGAACCAATATAACCTATGTTCAAAAAATCTATTTTTCTACTTGTTGCCTGTTTTTTTATTTCAAATTGTTTTTCTCAAGAAACTGTTGCATTTATCTCCAATTTTTTAAAAAACAAAAATGGGTATTTAGACAAAACTATTGCAATTGCAAATCCTGACAACAACAATACATCCCTTTTTTTTATCGATGGAAAAAGAGTATATGGCTTCTTAATAAATAATGAATTTGAAATATTAGATACATTAGAAATTGAGGATAAAGAACGTAAATACAAAGAAATAATTGGAGAAAATGTATTGTTCAATAATGGGTATACTTTTTATTTAGCCAATAATTCAAGAAAACAATTTGCAAGAGTAAGCTTTTCGTACGAAAATAACACTTCAAAATTTGAAGAGTTAAATTTAAATCTTGATAATGAAAAATTCTTACATACGATATTGTATAATAATACTGTAGTAATTATTACGGTACAAATTAATACCTCTAATTTACATTTCTACAAGTTTGAAAACAGCTTAGTACCTGAAAAAAACACTGTAGATTTAAGTCAAATACGTTTTAAAAATGCCAAAGGGAAAGAAAGCCAACTATATGATTTATTAACAGAGGGTACTGGTGATTTTAATTTAAACACAGTAATCTCACTCGTAAAAATTAGTCAAAACAATCCAAATACTTTAGAAACAACCTCCGAATTTTCTAAATTGTATGTCCACGATAATAAAGTGAATTTTACTTTTGATGAACATAAAAATTTCACCCAATTAGTGAATATAAATCTTGACAATTATGAATATAATTTTTCACAGATAGATAAACCTTTACTAGAAGTATCAGAGAAAAAGAAAAAAAATAATTCGTTTTTATATGATGATGATCTTTATTTCATAACTGCCACTGATGAAATGATCATGTTGAGTAAGAAAAATTTATATAATTCTGATGCATTTAAACATCACAGTGCAGAAGCTATAGATTCAATTTATTTTAAAAATAGCCCTATTATACAAACTGGAGTATTTTATAATAATTATCGCGAGCTAGAGGGAACTAAAAAGTTTCTAAGAAAAATAAATAAAGGAAATCTGGGAATAACTGTTTATAAAAATGATGTTGATTTTACAATTTCATATGGTGCAGTACAAGAAATGAAAAATAGTGGAGGTAGCTTTATGATGCCAGGTATGGGAGCAGGAATACCCATGGCTAATTTTGGAGCTGTTAGTTTATTTGTTAACCCTTTAACCTTTGCATCTTCTGGTTATACAATTTCGAAAGCTGTAAAGATTGATGCCCTTTTTGATGAAAACTTTGATCACTTAGGGGGTTTTGTTCCCGAAAACATTTTTGATCTCATAAAAGATTATAACAGCGAAAACAATATTGATACTAAAGGCAAAATCGTTTTTAAACACAACGAAAACTATTTATTAGGTCATTATGATTCATGGTCCAGAATTTATAAATTAGTAAAGTTTAAATGATTATCAAAGAACCCAAATAGCAAATGCAACTTATACCTTACCTCTTAAAATATACAAACCTACCTGAAAAAAGCATACAAAATACCATTGAACTTTTGAATGAAGACTGTACGATACCTTTTATCTCTAGATATCGTAAAGAAAAAACGGGAAATCTAGACGAAGTACAAATTGGCGATATTGTAAAGTTTAAAGAGCAGTTTGAAGCTTTAGAAAAAAGAAAATTAGCGATTATTAAATCGGTTGAAGAGCAAGATTTGTTAACGGCTGAGTTGAAAAAAAAGTTTGAACAAGCAGCAGATTTAACTTCTTTGGAAGATTTGTATTTACCCTTCAAGAAAAAAAGAAATACCAAATCTGAAATTGCAATAAAAAACGGCTTAGAACCTTTAGCAAAAATCATCATGGCGCAAAATAATGACGCTATTGATGTTATAGCATCTGATTATTTGAATGATGCTGTGGTCAACGAAGACGAAGCTATTGAAGGCGCACAACATATTATTGCCGAATGGATTAATGAACGTACTGATGTTCGTAACCAATTGCGCCATCAGCTTGAAAAATTAGCGCAAATAACAACCAAAGTTGTCGGCACTAAAAAGGACGATGAAAAAGCGCAAAAATTCCGTGATTATTTTGAGTGGAGCGAAGCCTTAAACCGTTGTCCGTCGCACCGATTATTGGCTATTTTACGTGCTGAAAATGAAAAGTTCATCCGCGTAAAAATCGAAATTAATGATGAAGTTGCCTTAGAAAAAATAGAAGAGCGCATTATAAAATCTAGAAATTCAAGTACGACCTATCTTAAAATTGCGATAGCAGACGCCTACAAACGTCTACTCTACCCTTCTTTAGCTAACGAAACTTTAAAGTTAGCGAAAGAAAAAGCCGACGCCGATGCGATTCAGGTTTTTTCGAATAACTTAAAACAATTGCTTCTTGGTGCTCCCTTAGGCCAAAAACGAATTTTAGCCATTGATCCCGGCTTTAAATCCGGTTGTAAAGTAGTTTGTTTAAACGAACAAGGCGATTTAATTCACAATGAAACCATTTACCCGCATCCCCCACAAAATGACGCTATAGGCGCCATAAAAAAAATAAGTACTTTAACCGATGCCTATAAAATTGAAGCCATTGCCATTGGTAATGGTACTGCTTCACGAGAAACAGAACATTTGGTAAAACGTATTCATTTTAAAAATACTATAGAAGTCTTTGTCGTTAGCGAGGCAGGAGCATCAATCTATTCAGCATCAAAAATTGCCCGTGATGAATTTCCTAATTACGATGTTACCGTTCGAGGTTCGGTTTCTATTGGACGAAGATTGGCCGATCCGTTGGCGGAATTAGTGAAAATAGACCCAAAATCAATCGGAGTTGGACAGTATCAGCATGATGTAGACCAAACAAAATTAAAAACATCTTTAGATACCGTGGTAGAAAGCTGCGTAAATTCGGTTGGGGTGAATATCAATACGGCAAGCGTTCCCTTATTGAGCTACGTTTCGGGCATTGGACCAAAATTAGCGGAAAATATTGTTAGCTATCGCAATGAAAATGGAGCTTACACGTCAAGACAAGAGATCAAAAAAGTACCTCGTTTGGGTGGAAAAGCTTTTGAACAAGGGGCTGCTTTTTTACGTATAAAGGATGCCACAAACCCACTTGATGATTCTGCAGTGCATCCTGAGCGCTATGGCTTAGTACAGACTATGGCAAAAAACAAAGGGGTATCTATAACGGATCTTATTGGCAATAAAAAAGCTTTAGAAAGCATCGATCTAAAAAATTATTGTACCGAAGATATTGGATTGCCCACGCTAAAAGATATTATCAAAGAATTAGAAAAACCCGGTTTAGATACCCGTGAAAAAGCAAAGGTATTCACCTTTAATCAAAATATAAAGTCAATTACCGATGTTCACGAAGGACAATTATTACCTGGGATTGTAAATAACATTACCAATTTTGGTTGTTTTGTTGATATTGGGATCAAGGAAAGCGGTTTAATTCACATATCAAACCTATCCGATTCATTTGTTAAAGATGTAAATGAACATGTAAGCTTACAACAACAAATAATCGTTAAGGTGTTAGAAGTTGATGTGCCTCGAAAACGCATTCAATTAAAATTGCATAAATAAAGTAAAGTTTTAGGCTTTAGGCAAAAAAAATGCGATACCAACTGTTTGTTACGACTACTTTTTATGAAAACTATTTTTAATTAAAAAATACCAAATTGCTAAAGATTGCTTATCATCCTATCTATAAACATTCTTTACCAGAAGGACACAGGTTTCCCATGTTGAAATATGAGTTGTTACCCCAACAATTATTGCATGAAGGCACCTGTGAACCCGCTAATTTTTTTGAACCTGAAATTCCGAATGACAAATACATTTTAGCGGTGCATGATCCGGAGTATTTCTATGATCTATTAAATATAAAAATACCCCCTAAAGAAGCTCGAAAAATAGGTTTTCCACTTACCGAAGATTTAGTGGAACGCGAACGTATCATTGCAGATGGAACGATGAAAGCCTGTATGTACGCTCTAAAATATGGTATCGCTATGAATATTGCTGGTGGCACACACCACGCTTATTCAAACAGGGGTGAGGCCTTTTGCATGCTCAATGACCAAGCTATTGGCGCTCGATATCTTCAATCTAAAAAATTAGCCTCAAAAATTTTAATTATAGATTTAGATGTACACCAAGGTAACGGAACTGCTGAAATATTTAAGAATGATGCTTCGGTGTTTACCTTTTCCATGCACGGAGCGAGTAATTATCCTTTTAAAAAGGAAGAATCAGACCTAGATATCGCCTTAAAAAAAGGGACAAGGGACAAGGAATACCTCAGCACCTTAAAACAAACACTGCCTAAATTAATTGAAGAATTACAACCTGATTTTATTTTTTACCTCTGTGGTGTAGATGTCATAGGCAGCGATAAGTTAGGCACGCTCGCACTTACTGTAGCGGGGTGTAGCGCAAGAGATGAATTTGTGCTAAAAACCTGTTATGATCTCAAAATTCCTTTGATGTGTAGCATGGGAGGCGGGTATTCTAAAGACATCAAAATCATTATAGAATGCCATGCCAACACATTTCGATTAGCGCAAAAAATTTATTTTTAACGCCTTTTTTTAGACCGAGTAAAATCAGTATCTTAGACCGTAAGAACACTAAACAACTTAAAAATGAAACAAAACAAACTATTTAGCCTCGTATTCTTTATTTTATCTTTTACTTTTAGTATTGCTCAAACGGCCACTGAAACTGTAGATAAAATGATTGCCGAAGGCACAAACAATTCACAATTAGAGGTGTTAGCGCACAAGCTTATGGATGTTGTTGGACCGAGACTTGTTGGTACTCCACAAATGAAACATGCGAATGACTGGGCTATTGAACAATTTAAAGAATGGGGTATTGATGCCCGTATGGAAGAATATGGTAAATGGCGCGGTTGGCAGCGCGGTATTACCCATGTAGATTTAATTTCACCTCGTGTAGTGAGTTTAAGCGGAATGCAATTGGCTTGGAGCCCAAGCACGCCCAAAAAAGGCATCACAGCTGAAACCATTCTAATTCCAGAAGTAACAGATTCTTTAGCTTTTCAACGTTGGTTGCCGAATGCAAAAGGTAAAATTGTATTAGTCTCTATGGTACAACCCACTGGCCGACCAGATTATAATTGGGAAGAATTTGCTACTCCTGAATCTTTCGAAAAAATGAAAAAGGAGCGTGAAGAACTTACGAAGGCTTGGAATGAACGTCTAAAAAAAACAGGCTTTAGTTCTAGAGATATCAATCAGGCTTTAGAAAAAGCAGGTGCCTTAGGTATTATTCAATCACGCTGGTCTAACGGTTTTGGAGCAAACAAAATTTTCAGTGCCAATACCAAAAGCATACCTGTAATTGACCTTTCTTTAGAAGATTATGGGCTTTTATACCGATTAACAGAAAACGGAAGCAAGCCACAGTTAAAAGTGGTTGCTGAATCTACAGAATTAGGGACAGTACCAACATTTAATACCATTGCAGAAATAAAAGGAACTGAACTACCTGATGAATACGTCATCTTATCTGCTCATTTTGATTCTTGGGACGGTGCTACCGGAGCAACCGATAATGGAACAGGGAGCATTACCATGATGGAAGCTGTTCGTATATTAAAAAAAATATATCCAAACCCAAAACGTACTATTTTAGTAGGACTATGGGGAAGTGAAGAACAAGGTTTAAATGGTTCTCGCGCTTTTGTCGAAGACAACCCAAAAATTATAGAAGGTGTTCAAGCTGTTTTTAATCAAGATAATGGAACTGGTCGTGTGGTCAACATTTCGGGACAAGGCTTTTTGCATGCCTATGATTATATTGGAAAATGGCTCAATGCAGTACCTAATGATATTTCAAAGCATATAGAAACTAGCTTCCCTGGTTCACCAGCGGGTGGTGGTTCTGATTATGCTAGTTTTGTAGCTGCTGGTGCTCCTGCATTTTCTTTGAGTTCTTTAAGCTGGAGTTATTGGAACTATACTTGGCATACGAATTTAGATACCTATGATAAAATTGTATTTGACGATGTACGTAACAATGCTATTTTGACGGCTATTATGGCCTACATGGCAAGCGAAGACGACAGCAAGACCTCTCGTGAAAAAGCAGTTTTACCCATAAATTCAAGAACTGGAGAGTCACGTACTTGGCCTACCACTAGATCTCCACAAAGAGATGGTGGAAAAATGGATTAGAGAGTATGAATAATAAAAACAAAAAGCCCTGTAATTTACAATTACAGGGCTTTTTAAATTAAAAAGAGCCCAGATCAATCAAGACCGGGCTCTTTTACGAGAACACTATATGAAAATGAAAAAAATTATTATTAACTAACTCATTGTAAATATATAAGCTCTTTATGCTTTAGGAAAACAAATGATGTGAACCGCTGTAAAAGTGTTGTAAAGAGCATAAATCTTGTTTTATTTTAACTTTATATGTTTCTTCAGTACTAAAAAAGTAGACTACTTTAGGGATACTCATTTTTCACCATCCCTTATTTATTTCTTCCTTAAAAAAAATATAATGTAACTTTATACACCATAAATAGTTTACTAGTTCCATTTTTTATGAGTCAGCACAACACCAGAAACATATCCATTAGAGGTAATCAAGATTTCAATAGTATCAAACTAGCAGCTCCAGTAACGGTAGCAGCAGGGCCTCTAGGAGTTAAAGAAGCCTTAAGGCACTCCTTTAAAGAAATGGGAGTCGTACGTGCCATGGGCGCCTTGCTAAAAATGAATCAGGAAGACGGATTTGATTGCCCTAGTTGCGCTTGGCCTGATCCTGAAAAGGCCTCAAAATTTGCAGAATATTGTGAAAACGGAGCGAAAGCACTTGCTGATGAAGCGACTACAAAACATATTGACGCCCATTTTTTTTCACAACATTCCGTTGAAGAACTTTCTACTTTAACGGATTACGAATTAAATAAATTTGGTCGGTTAACAGAACCATTAGTTCTCAGGCCTAATAGTATTTACTATGAAGCTATCTCTTGGGAAAAGGCCTTTGAAATGATACGTGATGAATTGAAAAGTCTAGATTCTCCTGATGAAGCGATTTTTTATACTTCTGGTCGTTCCAGCAACGAGGCTGCTTTTTTATATGGCATGTTTGCTAGAGCATTGGGGACAAACAACCTACCCGATTGCTCAAATATGTGTCATGAATCTAGTGGAATAGCACTTGGAGAAACCTTAGGAATTGGCAAAGGATCTATAAAGTTAGAAGATTTATATGAAGCAGAAGTGGTCCTTATCGCCGGACAAAATCCCGGAACGAATCACCCTCGAATGCTCTCCGCTTTAGAGAAGTGCAAAGCCAATGGAGGTAAAATAATTAGTATAAATCCTTTAGAAGAATCAGGACTTGTTAATTTTAAAAATCCTCAAAAAATAAAAGGTTGGATTGGAGCTTCTGTCGATATTGCAGATGTACATTTACCCGTTAAGATTAATGAAGATATTCCTTTAATTAAAGCCATCTTAAAAAAATTATATGAGCAGAGTAAACAGGACAAAACTATTTTTGACCATGACTTTATCAAGACTTATACCGATGGCTACACCAACTTATTAGCAGATTTAGAACATTATGATCTGGCTAGTTTGATGCTACAATCTGGTGTTTCTGAATCTGAAATTGATGCGGCAGTGGCACTTTTAGCCCATAAATCTAAAATTGTTGTATGCTGGGCCATGGGCTTAACGCAGCATAAAAATGGAGTTGCCACAATAAAAGAATATATCAACCTCCTCTTAGTAAAAGGTGCCATTGGAAAACCAAATGCTGGTACCTGCCCCGTTCGCGGCCACAGCAATGTACAAGGAGATCGCAGTGTGGGTATCATGCATTTTGTAGATAAAGATTTAAATAAAAGGATAAAGAAGCATTTAGGCTTTACACCTCCAGATAAAGAAGGCTTTGACGTAGTAGGTACTTTAAAAGCCCTTCATGATGGCAAGGCTAAAGTATTTATGTGCTTAGGGGGCAACTTTTTAATGGCCGCTTCGGACACGGAATATACCGCAAAAGGACTACAAAACTGCGACTTAACGGTACAAATAAGTACTAAGCTAAACAGAACACATTTGGTTACGGGAAAAACAGCCCTAATCTTACCTACCTATGGCCGTTCTGAAAAAGATATAAAAGAAGGTAAGGAACGCTTTGTAACTATTGAGAATAGCATGGGCCGTGTTAGGCAATCGAAAGGTGTTTTAAAACCTGCTTCGGAGCATCTAAAAAGTGAACCAGATATTATTGCCGAAATGGCAACTACCTATTTTAACGGCAATCATTCTGTAAACTGGGATGCGCTTGCTGGTGATTATGATTTAATCAGAAATACTATTGATACGGTTATCAAAGACTTCGAAAATACCAATGCGGCATCAAAAGGAGTTGGCTATTATTTACCAAATAATGTACGAAGCTTAGATTTTAGCATGCTTCCAAATGGTAAATCCCAATTTAGCATCAATAAAATTCCAGAGCATCAGCTAAAAGAAAACGAGTTTATGCTGATGACCATTCGTTCTCACGATCAATTTAACACTACCATTTATGGCTTAGACGATCGCTATAGAGGTGTTTATAATGAAAGACGGGTACTCTTTATGAACGAGACCGACATGAAAAAATGGAACTTAGAAAAACTCGATGTGGTGAATATTTGTAGTAATTATGACGATACCTTACGGACCGCCTTTAATTTTAAAGTAATTCCGTATAACATCCCGTTAGGTAATTTAGCGGCTTATTTTCCTGAAACGAATACGGTAGTGCCTTACAATCATTATGCCGATAAAAGCAAAACCCCTATCAGCAAATCAATTAAAGTGACCGTACATAAAGTTGAATAGAATAAGTTATTTCTCAAAAGCATGAAATTTAAACTTTTGACCTCCAACAGAGGCATCTGCCATTAACCCCGCTTTAGGTAAGGCAAAAACAGCAACACCATCTTTATATTTGGCATTAAAGGCTAACCCTGAACGTACCGCAACTGCTGATGCTTCTGCAGCAAATGAAAATTTTCCTTCTTTAAAATCATTAAGAGTCTCGTTGTTTTCAAAAAATATGACTTCAATAATGGCCTGCCCTCCTGCTTGAAAACCTATATTTAATTTCTTTAAGTCAGCCATTCCTATTTTTTTTCCAGCTTCAAAAACTATCCCATTCCCAGAAGCAGCACCGATAATAAATCCGCCTTTACCTACATTAGGAAAAATAACATAGCCTGCAGACTCATCAAAAAAAGCTTGAAGACCTTCATCTGCTTTTAAAAGCATCACTTTAGCCTCGACAGCATCATCAATTATTTTTTGATCCTTTACCGTTTGGCCTTGTACTGAAAAAACAGCCAATGTAATAATCATAAACCCGAGGTATTTTATACTTTTCATAATTTTATGTATTTAGTGTAGTCTATATACGCACAAACTTAGTATTCTTGATTTTCAAGAATACTAAGTTTGTGTTAAAGATATATCAGATAATTTTACTGAAAAGCTGGTAATCCTGTAATGTCGGCTCCGGTAATTAATAAGTGAATATCATGTGTGCCCTCGTAGGTTATGACACTTTCTAAGTTCATCATATGACGCATAATACTATATTCTCCCGTAATACCCATACCCCCTAAAACCTGACGTGCTTCACGAGCTATTTTTATAGCCATTTCTACATTATTACGTTTCGCCATCGATATTTGGGCCGTAGTAGCCTTTCCTTCATTTTTAAGCTGTCCTAAACGCAGCGCTAACAATTGCGCCTTCGTGATTTCAGTAATCATTTCGGCCAATTTTTTTTGTTGTAATTGGGTAGCGGCAATTGGTTTTCCAAACTGAATTCGTTCTTTTGCGTAGCGTAAAGCGGTATCATAACAATCCATCGCAGCACCGATAGCTCCCCAAGCAATACCGTAACGTGCAGAATCTAAACAACCAAGTGGCGCCCCTAGTCCCGTTTTTCCCAAGAGGATATTCTCCTTAGGAACTTTTACATTATCAAAAATAAGCTCTCCTGTTGCCGATGCTCTTAGGGACCATTTGTTATGTGTTTCTGGCGTTGAAAAACCTTCCATACCACGCTCTACAATTAAGCCATGGATTCGCCCTTCTTCATTTTTTGCCCATACCACGGCGATATCGGCAAAAGGAGAATTGGAAATCCATAATTTGGCGCCGTTTAAAAGATAATGGTCCCCCATATCCTTGTATTTAGTTTCCATTCCACTGGGGTTAGAACCGTGGTTGGGCTCTGTTAATCCAAAGCAACCCATAAATTCTCCAGTAGCTAATTTAGGTAAGTATTTTTTACGTTGTGCTTCATTTCCGTAAGCAAAAATAGGATACATCACTAAAGACGATTGTACCGATGCTGTAGAGCGAACTCCACTATCGCCGCGTTCAATTTCTTGCATAATTAACCCATAGCTTATTTGGTCTAAACCTGCGCCGCCGTATTCCTCTGGGATATAAGGTCCAAAGGCACCAATTTCTGCAAGACCACCAATGATTTGTTTAGGAAATTCTGCTTTTTGGGCATATTCTTCTATAATTGGAGAAACATCTCGTTTTACCCATTGCCTTGCGGCATCACGAACTAGTTTATGTTCTTCGGATAAAAGGTCATCAATATTGTAGTAATCAGGGGCTTCAAATAAATCTGGACGCATAGCTTTGTCTTTTTACCAAAGATAATTAAAGATTTATAACAGTACAATGCTTAAATGTTACATTTTAAGATAAAAATCTTTAGTTAGGGCAATATACTCATCCGTAAATACATGGCGTTCATTTTCTATCACTAATTCATCTGTAGTACAAGCTTCTTTTTTAAAACTAAAAGCGATAAGACTTCTAATGGTTTCCGAATCTTTATGACCCTTTACTCTGGTAATTCTTACAGGATAAAGCTTTAAACTTTCAGCAAGCGCTATAAAACTTACTTCTTCTTTAAAAGGAATAACCGTAGAAAAAATACCTTCAGGAGCCAACAACTTAGAAACACCGGAAAGCAATTCATCAAATGGTAAGGATGCGTTTTGGCGGGCAGCATCTCTAGAAGCGTTACCGCTACTCACCGCTTCAGAATAGAAAGGCGGATTGGAAACAATTACATCATATAGGTCTGAATCTTCGATAGTTTCTGAGGTATATTCGTCTACAAATTCATCAAACCCAGCGTGAAAGCAGAATAGTCTGTCGGCCCAAGGAGAGTTTTCAAAATTATCTGTACACTGCTCAAAAGCATCATCGTCTAACTCAATGGCTTCAATATTCTCTGCAGCACTTCGTTGTGCTAACATTAAAGCGATAACACCTGTTCCTGTGCCGATATCTAAAATAGAAAACGTGTTTTTAGGTAGTATAGCCCAGGCGCCCAAAAGCACGCCATCAGTACCAATTTTCATAGCACATTTATCTTGATGTAACTGGAATTGTTTGAATTTGAAAATACTCATATTAATTTCCAATAAATGTATAACTCACTAGATCGACAATTAAAAAATTTAATTATCCATATACAAATCAACTAAACCTTCTGGAGTAGTCACGTGAATGGTTTTGAGCTCTCGATCTACTTTGGTAATAATTTGATCGTTTATCGGAATAAGTAGTTCTTTTCCGTCTTTTTTAACTTCAAATAAGGCTTGTGACGTGGTATCATTTACACTTTCAACGATACCTATGTCACCGTGAACACTATCTAAAAGTGTAAAGCCAATAATTTCATGAAAGTAAAATTTAGTACCTGTAAGTTTTGGCAATAAGGTTAAAGGCAAATAAATCTCCGAACCCATAACGCGGTCAGCATCCGATTCATTTACTATTTCTTCAAAGCGAACACGAAGTAGTGTTGATTTATGAAGGCTAGATTTTTTAATAAAAAATGGAACCAGATTATTTCCTAAAGAAATAAATACTGATTCCAAATTTTCGTACTCTTCGGGTTCATCCGTATCTAATTTAATTAGCACTTCACCCTTAAAACTATATTTTGAAACGATTTTACCTAAGTAGAAACAATCCGACTTTAGCATATCGTTCTTTAAAAATTACTCTTTAGTTTCTGTATCAGCAGCAGGAGCTTCTTCAGTTGCAGGTGTTTCAGCTACAGCTTCAACTTCTGGAGCAGCTTCTTCAACAACTTCTTCTACAGCAGGAGCAGCGGCAGCGGCTGCATCAGCAGTACGCTTTTCATTTACTTCTTTTTCTGCTTTTAAAGCAGCAGCTCTTGCATCAGCCTTAGCTTTATCTAAATCACCTACTTTAGAACCTACTATTTTGCCTTTTTCTTCTAACCAAGCATTGAATTTTTCTTCTGCTTGCTCTTCAGTTAAGGCACCTTTACGAACACCACCTGATAAATGATGCTTTAAAAGCACGCCTTTATACGACAAAATACGTTTAGCTGTTTCTGTTGGTTGTGCACCGTTGTTTAACCACGTTACTGCTTGGTCAACATTAACTTCGATAGTTGCAGGGTTGGTGTTAGGATTGTAAATTCCTAATTTTTCTAAGTATTTCCCATCTCTTTTAGCTCTTGCATCTGCTGCAACTACCCAATAGAAAGGTTTTCCTTTTTTACCGTGTCTTTGTAATCTAATTTTTACTGGCATATCACATTAATTTGTAGGGTGCCCGACCCTTGATTATTAATTCATTTATTTGCTTCACTTAAAGCGGGTGCAAATATAGTTTTTTTTTACGATCCTACAACAGCTATTTATGGATAAATGAAAATTATCATTGAAAATTTTAAGAGCTATGAGTATCCTTTATTTTCAACTTATTTAGAAGCAATGATCTCCAAAGTTTGTTCTATCCAACTCTTATCAAAGTCTAAAGTAATATCAGGAGCTACCCCAATACCTTTATAGGCGAAAAATTTAGCATGAAAATCCATATCTGTCGGCATTACATCAAAGAATTTTGAGGGCGTAGTATAGCTGCGTCCATAATTAAATCCGTAGCTTATAGTCCCCCAGGTAGTCTGCCCTAAATGCACTGTTCCTTTAACTTCTTTTAACTGAACCGTGAATTGCTCTCCATTGCTTCCCGTAAACTGGTTGGTCAAAATATAGATTTTAGCTCCGCTCTTTTTGAATAATTTATAAAAAGGATCAGACACTTTTTTACTACCCCCTCTATTATTTCTTAGGTCAACAATAATATTTGCGATATTAAAATTGTCTTTGTTGTCTTCATAAAAAACATCAGCACTGTTTTTATTAGCTCTACCTCTGTCGAAAGTGCCAAAATGAACGTACGCTGTATTTTTGTTGATCGCCTTATATTCCCAATCGCTGTTTTCTTCTGGTACAAGAGAATAGTCTTTCGTTTTTTGATCTTTCACTAAGTTAAACAATCTTCCATTTTCAAATGAAATACTTTTTATCTGGTACATTTTCTTAGTGGTTAAATTATAACTAGCAATATCGTATTGATTAGTACTACTTTTTCTTACATGCAAATAGACCTGACTTGGTGTCCATATCGCTAGGCTCGATTCAAGAATTACACCCTCATAGGCATCATCACCTAAAGAATAGAGGCCAACGGTAAGATTATCTCCGTAATGATAAATACCTTCAAGTGCATCTTTTGGTTTACGCTCGAGAGTGCTTCTTAATTCCGTTAAATTAGTTGTTGCGCTTGGATGATTGGCAAACTCAGAACTGGCGATAAATTTAGCCACCGCTAGACTATCTTTAGTGCTTTCATTGGATAATGGAATTGTGTTCGATAAAACAGTAGCATGAATATCCGTCAAAGCACCCATCATTTCATTCAGCAATAAATAACATTTATATACGGCTAAGGGCTCGTTCATTTGCGCTGCTATAGCCTTGTACTGCTCCTGAAAAAAAGCTTCTTTCTTTTGTTTTTTAATTTGATGCTTGTAGGAGGGCATTTCTTTCATCTTCACGATCAAAAAATCTAAGTCTGTTCTACAATCGCAGGTTTCTATTTGACTATACGCAGTTGCAGATAAAATTGTCGCAAAAAAAAGACTAATTAAGGTTTTCATAGGTATTTAGTTTTAGGTTTTCAGCTGGTAAAAACAGCCTTATTGTTTCCACAAACATATTCTAGAATAAGCTATAAAACCATTATATAGGTGCGTTTGGGGCGAAATGATACTACTTTGTGGTTAAATAAAGTTATACCTCAACACCCAAATCTTTAATCGTTGATTTCACATGCGATGCGTATGTTTTCGATACTGGAATTTTTACCTGTGCGGCTAACATAATTTGCAATTTTCCGTTGCTCACATCCCACCGTTGAAAATGTACTGGATTAATTAAGTACGATCTATGCGTACGTACTACAAAAGCTAAGTCTTTTTCAATGACCGAAAGTTTATTTCGTATCAACTGTTTCTTCAATACTTCATTCACAAGGTAGGTTACTTCTATATAATTATCATCTGATTTTATACTGATTAAGTTTTCTTGAAGTAAGCGCAAACCTTCGTAAGTACCTTCGCCATTAATTACTATTTTTTTATCTTCCAGCCTTTTATTTTTGTATTTACCAATCGCCCAGCGGCTGATAAAAACAATAGGAATCACCGCAATTAGTGTAGGGAGATAAATACCTGTGATAAAATAAGCTAGACTATATATATTTGGTTCATTTGGAACGATAATAAATACATAAACGGATCTAGATAAAACCAAGCCCATCATCATAAAGAAAAGTAAAAAAAAGAACTCACTTTGTAAGGTCCAGCTTCTTTGGCCAATCTTAAAAAGCCATTGCTGAAAAGGAAGCATGATGAGATAAGCAAACCCACCTGCAATACCATAAAAGGGCAAATATGCTAATTTTTCAATAGTGCTTATTTCACTAACATTTAAGGGCTCCGTGAAATAGAGAAAAACAAAAATCCAAAGCGCAAGGCCCAAAGCAATATACACATGGTGTAGAATAGATGTGTCAAAAGGATATTTTATCTTAAGCAAAAACGTATTTTTAAAGGGCAAAAAGTACAATTGTTTTGTGCTAAAACCAATTTTTTGTTTCGTTAATAACTCCTAGCAATTACATTTTTTCTCCCAAACCCTTTTTACTAATTTTATAGGCTGACATTTTTGCTTTTAATTAATATTTTATCAATCTAAACAGATTCCCGTCTTCACGGGAATTAAAATATATATATGTTTTTAATCTTCGATACCGAAACCACAGGATTACCTAAAAACTGGAACGCGCCTTTTACCGATGTAGACAATTGGCCGCGTTGCATACAAATTGCCTGGCAATTACATGATGCCATGGGAAATTTAGTGGAGCATCAAGATTATTTAATACAACCAGAAGGATTTAATATTCCTTATGATGCGGAACAAATTCACGGTATTTCAACAGCACTAGCAGAACAAAAAGGTACACCCCTTGCTGAGGTTTTGGTAAAGTTTAATGCCGCTATGGCTAAAACGAAATTTATTGTTGGTCAAAATGTTGGTTTCGATTTAAATATTATGGGTGCTGAGTTTCATCGCCTAAGTGTTGAAAATCCATTACAAGAACTACCTGTTTTAGATACCTGCACCGAGCATACCGCATCGCTTTGCAAATTACCTGGTGGGCGTGGTGGAAAATTTAAGTTGCCTACTTTAACAGAACTACACGAGTACTTATTCGGTGAACCTTTTGGCGAAGCACACAACGCCACAGCCGATGTGGAAGCGACTACACGTTGTTTTTTAGAGTTAGTGAGAAAGCAACAATACACACTAGAACAACTAGATGTTCAGCCTGATTATTTTAAGAATTTTTCTGAGGCAAACCCAAAAGAAATTCAGTTAATAGGATTAAAGCACATCAACCTAAAAGAAGCGTCAAAAAAAATTGCAGATGCGCTTTGGGAATCAGCTACTGGTGGTATTTCTAAAGCAGAAATTAAAGAAAATGTAAAGACTTTAGAAACTGCAAATTTTGCACATTTACACAATCATACCCAGTTTTCTATTTTACAATCTACGATCAGCGTTCTAGATTTGATAAAGGCTACTGCAAAAGCAAAAATGCCTGCCGTGGCTATTACGGATCATGCAAATATGATGGGTGCTTTTCATTTTGTAAATGGTGTCATCAATCATAATAAAGCAGTAAAAACACGCAATGATGAAAACGAAATTCGTCATGAAGCTACAAAAGAAGGGCGACTAGAAGAAGGGGAAGAGCCTTTGCATGAATTTATCCCAGAACAAGAAATTACACCTATTGTTGGGTGTGAGTTTCAGGTTTGTGAGGACCACACGAATAAATCTCAAAAAGATAATGGCTACCAAGTAGTATTATTAGCTAAAAATAAAAATGGCTATCACAACTTGGCAAAAATGTCTTCTATTGCCTTTATAGATGGTAAATATTATGTTCCTAGAATCGACAAAAAAGTTATAGAGCACTATAAAGAAGATATCATAGTACTGACAGGAAACCTGTATGGGGAAGTACCTGGTAAGATTTTAAACGTAGGAGAAAACCAAGCCGAAGAGGCTTTACTTTGGTGGAAAGAGACCTTTGGTGATGATTTATATATAGAAATCATGCGTCATGGTCAAGAAGATGAAGATCGCGTAAACCAAGTATTACTTCAGTTTGCAGAGAAGCATCAGGTGAAGTTAATTGCCACTAACAACACCTATTACGCAGAAAAACAAAACGCTCATGCGCACGATATTTTATTATGTGTAAAAGATGGTGAAAAGCAAGCGACCCCCATAGGTAGAGGTCGTGGTTACCGGTACGGCTTACCCAATCAAGAATATTATTTCAAGTCTGCAGACGAGATGAAAGCCCTCTTCAAAGATGTTCCAGAGGCCATTACCAATATTCAAGAAATTATCGATAAGGTAGAGACATTTACCCTTGCTCGCGATGTATTGTTGCCTGCTTTTGATATTCCAGAAGAATTTCAGTTTCCAGAAGATAAATTAGATGGAGGCAAACGCGGTGAAAATAAATTTCTGCGTCATATTACGTATAAAGGAGCAAAAATTAGGTATGGTGAGCTTAGCCCTGAGATTGATGAACGACTAGATTTTGAACTTAAAGTAATTGAAAAAACAGGCTACCCTGGCTACTTTTTAATTGTAGAAGACTTCATCAGAGCGGCACGGGCTATGGATGTATCCGTAGGGCCTGGTCGTGGCTCTGCCGCAGGTTCTGCGGTAGCCTATTGTTTATGGATTACCAATTTAGACCCTATTAAGTACGACTTACTTTTTGAGCGTTTCTTAAATCCTGACCGTGTATCGATGCCCGATATTGATATCGATTTTGATGACGAAGGTCGTGGTCGGGTCATGGATTATGTGATCAAAAAATACGGTGCAAACCAAGTTGCACAGATTATAACGTACGGCACCATGGCAGCAAAATCGTCTATTCGCGATACTGCCCGTGCCCTAGATTTACCTTTAGGTGATGCCGATCGTATTGCCAAGTTAATCCCCACGATGTCTAAGCTGAATAAGATTATGCATATAGATGTGGAGCTATTAAAAAAGAAGTTTAGGGCTGATGATATGGAAAATATCTATCAGTTATTAAATATTTCTGAAGGTGATGGTTTAGAAGCAGAAACCCTTAATCAGGCTTATATTTTAGAAGGATCGGTTCGTAATACAGGTATTCATGCATGTGGCGTAATTATCACTCCAGATGACATCACCAAGTTTGTACCTGTTGCCTTGGCGAAAGATTCGGATATGTATTGTACCCAGTTTGATAACTCGGTAGTGGAGGAGGCTGGTTTACTAAAAATGGATTTTTTAGGCTTAAAAACTTTAACCCTAATTAAAGACACCGTAAAAATTGTCAAGGCAAAACACGGTATAGTACTGGACCCTGAAACTTTTCCTTTGGATGATGAAAAAACCTACGAATTGTTTCAACGTGGCGAAACAGTAGGTATATTTCAATATGAATCTCCAGGTATGCAGAAACACATGAGGGCATTAAAGCCGACTGTTTTTGCTGATCTTATCGCCATGAACGCCTTATACCGACCAGGCCCCATGGAATATATCCCAAGCTTTATTGCGCGTAAACATGGGGATGAAGAAATTCAGTACGACTTGGATGTCATGGAGGAGTATTTATCCGAAACCTACGGGATTACGGTGTACCAAGAGCAGGTGATGTTGTTGTCGCAAAAATTAGCAGATTTCACAAAGGGTGAAGCTGATGTTTTGCGTAAGGCCATGGGTAAAAAACAAAAGTATGTCTTAGATAAAATGAAACCTCAGTTTATCGCGCAAGCCTCGGCAAAAGGGCATGCAGAAGATAAACTAGAGAAGATTTGGAAAGATTGGGAAGCCTTTGCAGCCTATGCTTTTAACAAATCGCATTCTACTTGCTATGCTTGGATTGCCTACCAAACTGCTTATTGTAAAGCACACTATCCTGCCGAATATATGGCTGCCGTGCTGAGCAACAACATGAATGATATTAAACAGGTGACCTTTTTTATGGAAGAATGCAAGCGTATGGGACTTGAAGTGTTGGGACCTGATGTAAATGAATCGTATTACAAGTTTTCTGTAAATGATCGTGGAGCTGTTCGTTTTGGCATGGGCGCTGTAAAAGGCGTAGGTCATGGAGCTGTGGAAACTATTGTTGAAAACCGCAAAAAAGACGGACCCTACAAATCTGTATTTGATGTTTCAAAACGTATTGATTTACGATCTGCTAACAAAAAAGCATTTGAGAATTTAGCAGTTGCCGGTGGTTTTGATTCCTTAGGAAATACCCATAGAGCTCAATTTTTTCACGACGAAGGCGATAACATTACCTTTTTAGAAAAAGCTATAAAATACGGTGCCAAATTTCAAGAAAATGAAAATTCGAGCCAAGTGAGTCTTTTTGGTGATGCTAGTGACGTACAAATTCCAGAACCAATAGTTCCCCCTTGTGAAGAATGGGGAACTATGGAAAAATTACGTCGGGAAAAAGAAGTGGTGGGTGTGTATATCTCAGGACATCCTTTAGATGATTTTAATTCAGAAATTAAAGCCTTTTGCAATGCAGGCTTATCTCACTTAAACAATCTTGAAAGTATTTTAAATCGAGAAGTTTCATTTGCCGGCGTTATTACCGATGTACAACATCGAATTTCTAAAAACGGAAAAGGATGGGCTTCTTTTACGATGGAAGATTATACAGACACTTTTGAATTTCGAATTTTTGGAGAAGAATATTTAAAATTTCGTCACTTTTTAATGATCAACTCTTTTGCTTATGTAAAAATATTTGTGCGCGAAGGTTGGGTGAATCGTGAAACAGGTAAAAAAGGGGATCCAAGAATGCAATTCAATAGTTTTATGCTGTTGCAAGAAGTGATGGAAACCTATGCAAAAAAATTAACCATTAAACTTAATATCGACAGCTTAGATGAAGCCCTAATCCATAATCTAAAGGACACCATTAGGCTGCATAAGGGAGATCATTCTTTAAATTTTGTGGTGTATGAAATGCAAGAAGAAATAAAGGTTGACCTGATTAGTCGCAAACAAAAGGTTCAAATCTCAAGTGAACTATTACAAAGCTTGGAAGAACAAGAGCTGCTCTATAAATTAAATTAGAGCCGTTTGTTTAAGTGAATTCAGTGCTGACCCTGAATATCAATTTATCACGGTAGCTACCCTGTTGCATTCCAACAAATAAAGCAAAGGCTAGGTAATACAATACCTATACTATTATTTACTAAAGTGTCTGTTTTTGTCCGTTGGGCATAAAACAGACGCTTTTTTAGGTATAAATGTCAAGAGTAAGCTTTTAAAAAATAACCTAAATCTCTTAAAATCATAAGCGTAGCCCTCGAAAAAAAATTCTTTTCGATGAACTCCAAAAACTTATTTATCCCTATTCTTATATTGATAGCATTACTATCAATAGTTAAAAGTGTCACAATCTATTGTGTGTGTTTTCCTAATAGCGTTAACTTTGTTTAACTTAAAATTCAATACCCTGTTTTCTTTTGAAGGAGAAGTTAAAAACAATTTTAAATAGGTCAAACTTTTAACAATTAAAAAAATTATAACGATGAAAAAACAACAACTATTTTTAGCAGCCCTACTCGTAGGCCTAGTAACTATCTCATGTAAAGAAGTAGCACCTGAAAAGCCTGCAGATGCTATAGAACAAAACAATATAAAAAGTATCATGACGGCTGAGGAGCAAGCAAGTATGTCTCCCGATGAAATTGTAGGAAGATTAAAAAAAGGTAATGAAAACTTTGTAGCTAACAATTTAACCACAAGAGATCACTCAGAACAACGTAGACTTGCCACAATTGGTCAATACCCTAAAGCATTAGTGCTTTCGTGCGTAGACAGTAGAGTGCCTGTTGAAGACGTTTTTGACTTAGGCATTGGGGATATTTTTGTAGCTCGCGTAGCCGGAAATATTGAAAACGAGCATATCGTAGGTTCCATGGAATTTGCAACAGCGGTAGCTGGATCTAAAGTGATTATAGTTATGGGTCATACCTCTTGCGGTGCAGTTTATAATGCAGTTGATGGCACGGATGCAGGGGCTATGGGTATGGCATCATTACAAAAACTTTTAGATGAAATTAAACCTGTCGTGGTAGCAGAAAATGGCGTTGACGTTAGTTCAAAAAACAAGCCTTATGTAAATAAGGTTATTACCGAAAACGTTTATAAGACAGTTGCTGACATTAGGCTTAAATCACCTACAATGAAAGCCATGGAGGATGCTGGTCAAATAAAAATTATTGGTGCAGTTTATCATATGGAAACTGGAAAAGTTGAATTTTTATAAGTTTTAAGTCGTGTTTGTTTTTAATGAAGACCAGAGTTTTCTAATTTAAAACTCCATAGAGTTCTAATTCCCTAAAACGTCATCACATTTTAGCAATCACTACTTAACAACCTACATAGAATCATAAGTTTAGTTGATACTACAATAGTCAAAACGAATGTAATCATAGTAAGGAAAAAGTAAAATAATTGACTAAATTTGCATAATCAATAAAAGGAAACAAAATGGCATTAGAAATAACAGATGCAACTTTTGACGAAGTTGTCTTAAAAAGTGATAAACCAGTAGTTGTTGATTTTTGGGCAGCATGGTGCGGACCTTGCAGAATGGTAGGGCCAATTATCGATGAGGTGAGCGAGGAATATCAAGGTAAAGCCGTTGTTGGTAAAGTAGATGTTGATGCAAATCAAGAATTTGCTGCGAAATATGGTGTTCGCAATATCCCTACCGTATTGGTATTTAAAAATGGAGAAATTGTAAGCCGACAAGTCGGTGTTTCTCCAAAGAAGGTGTATACCGATGCTATAGATGCTGCGATGTAAACCTTAAAATATTTTAATTCTAAAAAAGGTTTGGCGCAAGTCAGACCTTTTTTGGTTTTTAGACTATTTTTTACCAATTGTCAAGGTATTTACCTAAAAAAAGAAAGTTTTAATTAAAAAAAGAAAATATGATCACTTGGAAAGATGTAATTAGTTTTTCAGTCAATGGTAGCCCTAAACCTGAAAAAAGAGTAGAAAAAACAGAAACAGAGTGGAAAAATAGTTTAACTCCTGAGCAGTTTAAAATTACTAGAAAAAAAGGTACAGAAGCACCACATTCGGGAGCCCTTTGTAGTACTCATGATGCTGGGAAATACAATTGTGTTTGCTGTGATACTCCGCTATTTGATTCTGGTATAAAATTCGAGTCAGGCACAGGTTGGCCAAGTTTTACCCAACCCATTAAAGAAAATGCGATAAAATATCATAAAGACAGCTCATTCGGGATGGTTAGGGTTGAAGTGCTATGCAATACTTGTGATGCACATCTAGGACATATTTTCCCCGATGGGCCCGAACCTAGTGGCTTACGCTATTGTATAAATTCTGAATCAATGATCTTGCAAACGAACGAATAACTAAAACGTTTAGGTTCAAAGATATTCTAGTTCATAGCTTTTAAAACCACAGTGTACGCGTAAAAAAATGGAACGACATAGAAAAGCATATTTGGGTGGTGGTTGTTTTTGGTGTCTTGAGGCTATTTTTAGGAAATTAAAAGGAGTAGAAAAGGTAGTTTCTGGATATTCAGGAGGTAGTGTTCCCGGCATACCGACATACAAAGAAGTGAGCTCTGGAAAAACAGGTCACATGGAAATCATAGCGCTGACATTTGATCCTGAAATAATCAGTTTTGATTCTTTGCTATTCGTTTTCTTTAGTAGTCACGACCCCAGTACTTCTCAAGTGCAAGGTTTTGAATATGGCAGTCAGTACACCTCCGTAATATATTATGAGGATGAATCTCAAAAATTAAGCGCTAATGCTATTATTGCTGAACTCTCACCTAGTTTCAGCAACCCAATTATTACGGTAATACGCAGATTTGAAAGATTTTTCCCAGCGGAAGATTATCATCAAAATTATTATGCAGAAAACAAAAACAACGCTTATTGTACATCGATCATTGAACCTAAATTAAAAAAAATACAAGAATTATATACCGACCAATTAAAATAGCGGTCTAAAAAAATTATATTTAAAACTTAATACAAAGTATCTAAAAATGGAAAATTATAAAAAAGCATACATAGCAGGCGGATGTTTCTGGGGAATGGAAGATTTATTTAGAGTGCGCCCTGGAATTATTGATACAGAGGTGGGTTACATAGGTGGTCAAAATGACCATCCAACCTATCCAAATCACCCAGGTCATGCAGAAGGTATAGAACTTACCTACAACCCAGAAGAAACAAATTTTAGAGAAATTTTAGATTACTTCTACCGCATTCATAATCCAACAACAGTTGACCAACAGGGTAATGACTTAGGATCTAGCTATAGATCAGCGATATTTTTTCAAAATGAAGAAGAAAAATCAGTAGCCAAAGAAGTTATGAAGATTGTTGAGGATACCAACCGATGGGAAGGCAAAATAGTCACCACTTTAGAACCTTGGACTAAGTTTTGGCCTGCAGAGCCAGAACACCAAGACTATTTAGTTAAAAAACCAAATGGCTATACCTGCCATTTTGAAAGATTTGGTACCTTTCTATAGCATGTGCATTACTTAAAGTAAAGCCCTCGAAGCTTCAGAACTAAGACTGCTTGGCTACAAGAATCAAGAAACTAGATCTTTTGTTCTTAATCTTGATTCCTACTTGATGTCAGCAATGAACATTGAATAGTCTCGTAAAATTCCATAAATTAAAAATATATTCATTGACTGAAATTCAAGAAATAGGATTTGGAGGTGGGTGCCATTGGTGTACTGAGGCTGTTTTTCAAAGTTTAAAAGGTGTAGGCCATGTGCAACAGGGTTGGATTGCATCCACCGGAAAAAACGAGGCATTTTCCGAAGCAGTTTTGGTGAACTTTGATCGGCAACAAATAGATCTTAAAACCTTAATTGAAATTCATTTACATACCCATAAAAGCACGTCTAACCACAGCATGCGAAAAAAATATAGGTCTGCTGTGTATACGTTTACCGCAGCACAGAAAAAAATGGCTGAACGCCTAGTAAAACAACTTCAAACTAATTTTGACAAACCAATCATTACGCAAGTACTGCCTTTTCAAGCCTTCAAATCATCCGAAGCTAGCGTTCAAAATTACTATGTTAAAAACCCTAAAAAACCATTTTGTACCACTTTTATTGAACCAAAGTTAAAGATAGTACTCGCAAAGTTCTCCCAGAACACAAGAGCAACAGAAGAGAATTCACTTATAACCAAGCCGTTAGTTGATAAAAAGATTAAAATGTAGTAAGTTTATAACTGATTTCTAAATCCTTAAACTCACTAAGCTTATGAAAAAACAACTTTTATTTTCAGTACTTACCATAGCCATTATAAGTTGTAAGTCTGAACCAAAAGAAAAAGCAATAGACGTTCAAGTTCAGGAAACTACGATCGGAAGTCATATCGAAGCATTGGCCTCTGACGACTTTTTAGGAAGAATGCCCTTTACGGAAGGTGAAACGAAAACCGTAAACTACTTAAAAGAAGAGTTTATAAAACTAGGGGTACAACCGGGCAACGGTACTAGTTATTTTCAAGATGTTCCGCTGGTAGAAATTACAGGAACACCCTCCGAAAAAATGACGATTTCTGGTGGCAAAACGCCAATAGTCTTAAATTACCTGGATGACTTTGTTGCACTTACTCAAAAAATAGTCCCTAATGTTGTATTAACTGATTCAGAATTAGTCTTTGCAGGATACGGTATTGTCGCACCAGAATATGGCTGGAATGATTATGAAGGGGTCGATTGGAAAGGTAAAACAGCAGTGGTTCTAATTAATGATCCTGGATTTAGGTCAGGAGATAATGAACTTTTTAAAGGCGATGCGATGACGTATTATGGTCGCTGGACCTATAAGTATGAAGAAGCTGCTCGTCAGGGTGCTGCTGGCATACTAATTATTCATGAAACTGAACCTGCTTCATACGGTTGGAATGTGGTACAAAGCAGCTGGAGTGGCGCAAAAATGAACTTAGAAAGCAATGCCCCACAAACCGATGTACAAGGCTGGATCAGTTTGGAAAGTGCACAACAGTTATTTGAGAATTCATCTCTTGAAGATAAAAACTTCAATTCGCTTGCCAAGCAAAAAAACTTTAAACCTATCGCCCTGGGATTGAAAGCATCTGTACAAATTACCAATACCATTAAAAAGGATGTCTCGAAAAATGTGGTAGCGCTCATTCCTGGTACCGATCAAAAAGATGAGTACATTATTTATTCAGCACATTGGGATCATCTAGGGGTTGGCAGACCCGTTAATAACGATTCTATTTACAATGGAGCTGTAGATAACGCCTCTGGCACCGCCTGCCTATTAGCCATTGCCGAGGCCTATAAAAAAATGCCTCCTACCAAACGTTCTATCGTTTTTATTGCCGTAACGGCAGAGGAACAAGGCTTGCTTGGCTCCGCTTTTTATGCAGAAAACCCGATTTACGATCCTAAAAAATCGGTGGCTAATATCAATATGGATGCGCTTGCAAGTCCTGGTCCCATGAAAGATTTAACCATAACAGGTTTTGGACATTCAGAAATGGACGAGTACGCTAAAACAGCCGCTGAACAACAAGGGCGTTATATTATTCCTGATCCTGACGCAGAAAAAGGATATTTCTTTAGATCAGATCATTTTAATTTTGCCAAAATCGGCATTCCCGCTTTATATGCGAGCGGAAGTCATGAAGATTTTGAATACGGTGTCGACTATGTAAAAAAGATGAAGGAAGATTATGAAAAAAATAAATACCACCAGCCTGCGGATGAATACATTCCGGGAGAAACAGCTTTGAGTGGTATTCAGTTTGATGCGCAGCTACTATTTCATGTTGGCTTGCAATTGGCTAACGAAACTAAATTCCCAAAATGGTATGACTCGAGTGAGTTTAAAGCCGCTAGGGATAAGTAAGTGGCTGCTGGGAAAACTAAAAAATGAGGTATATCTCCTTGTAAAATTTACCTCCTAACGAAAAATTTTAAGATGAACAATCCGCTTATCGTTGACACCACCTATAAGAATAAAAAATATACAGAAAATAGGTTGCTCAAGGCGGAATACGAACATTGCATTTTTGATACCTGTATTTTCTCGAAAGCAGAGCTCACCAACATCACATTTTCGTCGTGTGAATTTATAGATTGTGATTTGAGCAATGCCAACTTAAAAGAGACGAGTATAAAGGATTGTATTTTCAAAAAATGCAAACTTCTTGGCATAAATTTTAGCGTATGCGACACATTTTTACTGTCTTTTAGTTTTGATAATTGCGTATTGAATTATGCTTCCCTAGATCGTTTAAAACTAAAAAAAACGCTTTTTAAATCCTGTAAAATGCACCAAGTAGATTTTACCAATAGTAATCTTACGGAAGCTATTTTTGACCAATGCGATTTAGAGCATACCATTTTTAGTACTACTAACTTAGAAAAGGCTGATTTCAGAACAGCCTATCACTTTTCCATACATCCAGAAGAAAATAGATTGAAAAAAGCAAAATTTTCAAGGAATAATTTAGAAGGTTTACTAAGCAGTTATAAAATTGATGTACGTTAAACCATTGGGTAAATAATTGTATCTTAGGTTTGTTTTTAAAGAGTACTATGATGAAAACCTTATTCCTTGCCTTACTTTTTACTACTACTTGCTTTTCACAGAACACCCTCACTAGGCAAGAAAATACCCCATCTCCGAAAGCTACACTAGCAGATGCTAGTTTTATAGAAGGGCATTGGAAAGGTGAAGCATTCGGAGGAACAACCGAAGAAATTTGGACATCGGCTTTGGGCGATGCTATGCTCTTTAGCTTTAGACTCGTGGTTGATGGTAAAGTAAGTTTTTATGAAATTGGTCATATTCTCCAGAAAGAGGACTCCCTTATATTGCAATTAAAACATTTCGGAGCCGACCTTAAGGGTTGGGAAGAAAAAGACGAAACTCAAGACTTTAGGCTTATTAAAAAAGAAAAAAATAAATTGTATTTTGATGGTTTAACCTATGAAAAAGTAAGTACTACCGAAATGAATGCGCATGTGGTTATGGTCAATACTGACGGTTCAAAGTCAGAAATAACATTCAACTTTAAAAAACAATAATCTTGGAAAAAAAGTGTCCTGAATGTGGTGAAAAGATAATTGGCAGAGAAGATAAAAAATTCTGCTCGGACTATTGTAGAAATGCGCATCACAATAAAATTAACAAAGACACCAAAAATCTCATCAGAAATATCAATAATAGGCTTCGAAAAAATCATAGGATTTTAGAAAGTTTTCCCTTGAAAGATGGAAAAACTACGACAACGAAAATAAAGCTTTCCGATAAAGGCTTTGATTTCGATAATTTTACCAGTATTTATACCACAAAGAAAGGAACTATCTACTATTTTGTGTATGATTTAGGCTATTTACCCCTGGATAATGATTTATATATGATTGTGAAACGGGAATAGCCTTCTAAAGTAAAAAGAGCTAGTTTAGGTATAAAAATTGAAAAAAAAATTCTGTATCACTTATGCTGCCTACCAATTCTGGCCACTGAGTTTCAACGCGGCAACCACAATATCTTTTCGACTAATTTGCCCTACTAAAAGACCGTCCTTTAGCACAGGTAATCTTCGTCTATTATTCTTGTGAAAAACGCCAGCAGCATCGAAAATACTAATATCTGGAGCAATAGTTTCCACATTTTTCGTCATATAGGTCTCGACGCTTTTTTCTAAAATTGGTTGATTAAAGTAGCGACTCTCTGATATGGTTTTCATACAATCTGCCTCAGAAATAATACCTACTAAAAAACCATTACTATCTAAAACAGGTCCACCGGAAATATTATGCTTCGTAAAAAGTTCCATTACTTTTAAGATACATTGGTCAGGCGTAAAGGTGATCAATTTTTTGGTCATGTAATCTTGCACCAAAATGGGAGCTTCGAATTCCTTCTTCACTACTTTTCGTGCGCCTTGAAAACTTTTGATTCCCATATCTCATTTATTTTTAGGTTAACTTGAAAGATACTGAAAATTTTTGAGTAATAAACAATTATTTCACATATTAAATACTAATAGTTCTGCTTATTAAGATATATGTTTAAAAATACCTAGCAAAACGCTCTATTTACTTAAGATTAGATATCCCGTTAAAATGTTATACTTTTATACCATCACTCGAATTCTCTTTGAAAAAAACAGCCAATTACGTCAACAATGAAAAACACCAACACTCTTTTCACCTTACTTTTAATACTCTTGGCTACCTATCTAGGGTTTAAACTATCGGTTCCCGAGTATGAAAAAGACGCTACTAGTAGTTCAACTTCCTTTTCGACCAACAATGCCTTAGCTCATGTGAAGAAAATGTCTACAAAACCGCACGCCGTTGGCTTTCCTGGGCATACCGAAGTAAGGCAGTATATCGTTGACGAACTACAAAAAATGGGTTTAGAGCCGTCTTTACAAGAAGGCTACACTGCTGGTGATTGGGCAAATTTGAGTAAAGCAACAAATATTTTAGCGCGGATTAAAGGTTCAGAAAAAGGAAAGGCTTTGCTGTTATTGTCGCATTACGATAGCAGTCCACATTCATCCTTTGGCGCTAGCGATGCTGCGAGTGGTGTGGCCACAATTTTAGAGGGTATTCGCACTTTTTTAGCGGAAGAAAAGACTCCAAAAAACGATATTATTATTTTGATCACTGACGCTGAAGAATTAGGTTTAAATGGTGCTAATTTATTTGTCAAAAAGCATCCTTGGGCAAAAGAAGTTGGTCTCGTTTTAAATTTTGAAGCACGTGGTAGTGGTGGTCCTTCGTATATGTTGATTGAAACGAACAGAGGAAACGGTAATTTAATTAAAGAATTTACAAAAGCTAATCCTAATTACCCTGTAGCAAATTCCTTGGTCTATAGCATTTACAAAATGTTACCTAATGATACAGATTTAACCGTTTTTCGAGAAGAAGCGGATATTGAAGGTTTTAATTTTGCATTTATTGATGATCATTTCGATTATCATACGGCACAAGACACGTACGAGCGATTAGACAAAAAAACGCTGGCACACCAAGGCAGTTATTTAATGCCCTTAATCACCTATTTTAGCGATGCCGATTTAACAACACTAAAAAGCTTAAACGACTATAATTATTTTACCGTGCCTTTTTTTAAAATAGTTTCCTATCCCTTTGAATGGATTTGGATTTTATTTGGACTTGCAGTAGGGCTGTTTTTGGTTTTATTATTTTATGGATTCAGAAAAAAATCGCTCGTTTTAAAAGAGGTTCTTATCGGCTTTCTGCCCATGTTCATCGCACTTATCGTAAATGGATTTGTTGGGTATTTTAGCTGGTCGGCTCTAAAGGGCTTATATCCGCAATATACTGATATGCTTCATGGATTTACCTATAACGGATACACCTACATCACCGCTTTTGTATTATTTTCAATTGCCGTATGCTTTTACACGTATAAAAAATTCAAAGCTATTGATACAAAAAATCTAGTCGCTGCACCACTTATCTTATGGCTTGTTATCTGTGGATGCTTAACAGCTTATTTGCCCGGTGCTAATTTCTTTGTTATTCCAGTTTTTGCCTTTTTAGCGTCATTTTTTGTGCTGATACATCAAGAAAAACCAAATGGCTTAGTCTTCGTGTTTTTAGCATTACCTGCCTTATGGATTTTTACCCCTTTTGTCAAAATGTTTCCTGTGGGCTTAGGGTTAAAAATGATGGTGGCCTCTACCCTACTAAGCACACTTATTTTTCTTTTACTCCTCCCTATTATTGGATTTTACAAACGAAAAGGATTTCTTGCCTTACTTTCAGGTTTTTTATTTTTAATAGCTATGCTTGTAGCACATTGGAATAGTGGATTTTCAAACGGTACTGCTAAACCAACAAGTTTACTCTATGTGTATAATGCCGATAACCAAACGGCTCAATGGGCCACCTATGAACATGTAGTTTCGGATTGGACAGCTCAGTTTATAGGTCAAAATAAAACAGCACCAGAAGCGCTGAATCAAACGGTTATCAGTAGCAAATACGGTTCTGGCTTTACCTATGTAGCTAATGCACCATCAAAAAATATTCTTGAACCAAAAATTGAAACTACCAGAGATACGATTATCGAAAGCGAACGACATTTACAAATTTGTATTACACCGCAACGGAATGTAAATCGCTTAGAAATTTTTACAAATGATGTTAGTCTGACGAAAGCAACAGTAAATGGAATTCCACTATCTGATTATTTCTTAAAAAATAGAGTAAAAGGAAAATTAGTTACCCATTACATCAGCAATAACAATTATACAGATTTAGAGTTAGTACTTCCTGAAAACGAAAAATTACAATTAACTCTATACGAAGCAGCCAATGATTTATTGAGTAACAAACAGTTTACCGTACCAGCTCGACCAAAAGATAATATTCCGATGCCCTTTATATTAAACGACGCAACGTTACTAATTAAAACCGTAAATTTCGAATAGTATGATTGGTATTATAGGTTGCGGTTGGTTGGGATTTCCCTTAGCCAAATCGTTTATAGAAAAAGGATTTTTAGTAAAAGGAACAACGACCTCCCCTGATAAATTAGAAATTTTAAAACAAGAAAAAATAAGCCCCTACTGGGTTTTACTTTCAGAACAACACATTCAAGGTGACATTACAGCGTTTTTAAAAGGAGTAACGACTTTGATTATTAATGTGCCCCCAAAACTCAGAAGTAAAAATTCAGAAAATTATGTTTCAAAAATGAAAATGCTACATCAGCATATTCAAAAAAGCCCAATAAAAAACATCGTTTTTATTAGTAGCACTTCTGTTTATGGAGCTATGGATGGCATCATCACAGAAGAAACAAGGCCCATCCCGAATAGCGAATCTGGGAAGCAACTTCTGGAGGCTGAAGGTATTTTTAAAGAGGACAGCAAGCTACAAACAAGCATTATTCGTTTTGGCGGTTTAATAAGCGAGGATCGTCACCCCGTAACGATACTTTCGCAACGAGAACATTTAAAAAATGGACATCATCCCGTAAATCTTATTCATAGAAACGATTGTATTCGCATTATCAGCTTGGTCGTTGAGCAAGCTTTCTGGCATCAAATAATCAACGGAGTTTATCCTGATCATCCTACAAAAAAAGTCTATTATACCGGCGAGGCCTTAAAGAGAAATTTAAAAATACCTGAATACGATACCGATTCCTCCGAAAAAGGCAAAATTATCCACAGTAAAATTCTAAAAACTGTTAAAAGTTTTAATTTTCTTACCTCTATTACGAATTAACTCACAACAATAATAGCTGTTTTCACAACAAAAAAAGGGCTAAAGTGTTAACTGTCTGTGCATTTGGTCGATATAATTATACCTTTGACATGTAATATTAAATCGATTATTATGGAAAATTCAAGTTTAAAAGAAAAGGTTATTTCTGAGATAGAAAACCTCATTTCACAAAGCGCTCCAAATCGAGAAAACTCTCAGAAGTTTAAAAACCTACACGTAGCTATTTTAAAAAAACACTACAATGCTTCTGACGTATCTATTGATTACCACCGAAATCGGGTAGCCATGGATATTATTATGGATGATAGTGTGTACGATCCTAAAAAGTTAAATACGTACATGCCAATTTTCCGTGCTAACTTATTGTTCAAAAATTTAAATGACTTTTTAAAGTCGTGCTTAGATCAAGATCATAAGAGTTTAGCATTCTATGCCAGTTTATTGCGTTCATTTTCAAATAAAGAGTTGAACCATATGGCTATTTAAAAAACCGACTAGTTGAAAACCAAAAATAGAAAAAGATGCTCCAGGGCATCTTTTTTCTTTTAATGCTTTCCTTAACAACATACTACAAATAATTTTTATAGTTTAGCGAATTCAATAAAACGAATTTAATATAATGAAAAAATTAGTAGTTGCTCTAGTACTTTGTATGGGGTTAGGCCTAACCGCACAAACAAAATCCGAATTACAAAAACATTACGAAGCTTTTTACCAGCAAATGCGTATGCAAGGGGATGTAAGCGGTGTTATTAATGCCTTAACCCATTTAAATGTTATTGCACCATCTACACAGCGGAAAGATACTTTGGCTTTTATTTATGCTAATGACGATCAACACATGCAAGCATTAAATACCATTGGTATTGAAAAAATTGAAACTGACTCAGATTTAGCGGTGCAGGTAAAGGCTATTTCATTAAAAGCATTAAACCAACCCAAAAGAGCCATAGAGCAATTTGAGGTCTTGCAACAAAGAAATCCGAACCCATATGTTGCGTATGAGTTGGCCGATCTAAAAATTCAGACTGGAAATCCTAACGGCGCTGCAACAGATATTGAATACGGTATTTTAAATTCTACCGAGGATATGAAGCATGCTTTTTACGAGCGCCAACAACCTTATGAGGCTTCTTTAAAAGCAGCCTTTTTACATTTAAAAGGTCTAGTGGTTTTTAATCTTGATAAAGATAATATAGACGGCGCAATAGCCCTTTTCGACGAAGCATTACAAATAGATCCAAATTTTAATTTAGCAAGTTTAAGTAAGCAAGCTTTAGAGGCAAGAAAAAATCCACCAACTTCTGAGCCCGAGCAGGCAATAGAGACGGATAAACCTGGAAAAAAGAAGAAGCAGTAGTTTAATTGTTTAGATAAAAAAAGCAGGGGGTTTTATTAAAATAAAACCCCCTGCTTTTTTTATGAATGCCTTATTAATTATTAGTGTCGAGCTTTCAAACTTTTCTTTAAAAGGCTATCGGCTTCTTTTTTAAGTAAAACAAGCTCATCGACCTTATCATTAGGCACCGCAATAGAAAGTACATAATGTGCAATTTTCCATTCGCCATTCACCTTTTTGAGTACACCTGAACCGCGACAAATTTCCATTTGCGTATCTAATAATTCATCGAACCAGGCAAAATCTTTGGCATCATTAAGGTACACATGGCGTTCTAATGCAGCAAAACTCCAGGCTTTACCAGCATCAAAATAAGGCTTAGAAAATTCACGAAAGGCTATATTCTGCCAGTTTTCGGTAGCATCAGTCCCTATAAAAACGCCGTCACTAGTCATGAGCCCAAAATAATCATCAAAATTAGCGTTTGCTGCTGCTTTATGCCAATTATCGAGCGTTGCATGGATTGCAACTTCTTCAGTATTTTCTTGACTACACAAGGTGGCACTTACCAATAAAAAAATAAAAAATAGCTTATTCATCAAATAGTATTTCTGTATCAATTTTACTACTTAAAACAATAGAAAACTGATTATTAAATGCATTATAAGCCTGAATGGCTTCAATCACGGCTTCTCTGGGATTTATTTCGTAAACCATATTCGACTTAATTTTTAAGACATAGGTTTTAAAAATTTTCTGTCTACTTTTTATATCGGGTCTATCAAATTCAAGGGGGTAGGTTGACGCTTCTAATAATTTTTGTTTTTCTATTAAATCATCCACCAACACAAGTATATCTTCTTTCGTTTCTGCAGTATAAAAAGATGATATGGCACCATTCAAGGCGTTATATTCTGTCCAATCTTTTAAAAGCTCCATAGCAGCAGCACTAGGTTCTACTTTTTTGGGCAACTTTTTTAAGTCTACCAAATCTTTGGTAGGATCATTCTCTATCGCTTCTTTTTTTTGTTCTCCGCACGAGATAGCTCCTAGTAAGAGCAACGAAAAAAGTACCACTTGTTTTACCATAAAGCTAAAGTACACATTTTAGTAGTTTTTAAAAGCACTAAAGATACTTCTACAATAAAAAGATTTGATTTAAGTTATATTTGCGTAAACCTTAGGCAAAGAGCGGAAAGAAACAGGTAGCGTTTTAAAAGGAAATTGAACACAGGTAAATTTCACCCGTATAATTCGTATGTGTGCTGCCAATTAAAAATAACACAAAATATCCTACTAAAAAATAAAATTATTCCCGATTTTTGTGGCTTAATTCGATGCAATACATATTACATTTTTTATGCGAAAATCTATTTTAATTATTGGTGCTTGCGGACAAATAGGCACAGAACTAACCTATACGCTACGCGAAAAATATGGTAATGACGCCGTTATTGCTAGTGATATTCGCGAAGGGAATGAAAGTTTAATGGCTTCTGGTCCTTTTGAGCTATTAGACGCTACCAACTATGCCGCTATTGAAGATGTTGTGATGCATTATGAAATAGAAGAGGTGTATTTGATGGCTGCAATGCTCAGTGCAACTGCTGAAAAATTTCCCATGCGTGCGTGGAATTTAAATATGAATTCGCTTTTTAACGTACTTAATTTAGCAAAAGACAAAAAGATTTCAAAAGTGTTTTGGCCTTCGAGTATTGCCGTTTTTGGTCCTAATACACCAAAAGAAAACACAGAACAAAATACCATTATGGAGCCTAGTACGGTCTATGGTATCAGCAAACAATCTGGAGAACGTTGGTGTGAGTATTACTTTCAAAAATATGGTGTTGATGTTCGCAGTGTTCGATACCCAGGACTCATCAGCTGGAAAACATTACCGGGTGGCGGTACTACCGATTATGCCGTAGAAATTTACCACAAGGCCCTATCAGACAAAAAATATACCTGCTTTTTAGAAAAAGATACAAAGCTTCCTATGATGTTTATGGATGACGCTATTAGAGCTACTATGGCCATTATGGACGCGGATGCCCAAAGAATAAAAATACGCTCCTCGTATAATTTAGCCGCCATGAGCTTTACTCCTATTGAAATATCGGAAAGTATTCAGCAGCATATTCCTGATTTTAAAATTGATTACGAGCCTGACTTTAGACAACAAATAGCAGACTCTTGGCCAAGCAGTATCGATGATTCAAAAGCCACAGAAGATTGGGCGTGGAAATCAGCGTTTGATTTGGATAAAACTACCAAAGAAATGTTAGAAAATCTTGCCACTTAAGAAGGGTCTTTAAATCCTAAAAATAGATATCCGCCTTTACAGGCCATTTCTGTATCGCTTATGGCCCTGATTTTTTAACAATTTTAAGTCCCGTATTCCAACAAATTTGTTGGGATACGGGACTTAAAAATTATTGATTAATTCAACTTTTAAGGAAAATAGCCTTAAGTTCTCACCTTTAGCTTGTTTTCAATAGCCATAATCATACTATTAGCAATATCTTTTCCTGTGGCGTTTTCAATACCTTCTAAACCAGGGGAAGAGTTTACTTCTAATAATAATGGGCCTTTATTTGAACGAATAATATCTACTCCTGCCACGGCCAAGTTTAATACTTTGGCTGCTTTAATCGCTAATTTTTTCTCTTCGAGGGTTATTTTTACTATTGATGCCTTTCCTCCTTGATGTATGTTCGCTCTAAACTCACCTTTCTCTGCTTGGCGTTGCATCGAGGCAATAACTTTACCATTCACTACAAAACAACGAATATCTTGACCGTTTGCTTCTTTGATGAACTCTTGGACCAATATATTAGTTTGCACGCTTTTAAACGCGTTGATAACGCTTTCTGCGGCTTTATTCGTTTCAGCTAAAACAACACCCTTGCCTTGTGTACTTTCTAGTAACTTGATGATTAAAGGCGCACCATTGACCATCTTAATCAAGTCTTTGGTATCCATCGGCGATTTAGCAAAGCCAGTAATGGGAATATGAATATCATTTTTTGAAAACAATTGTGAAGCAAATAATTTATCGCGCGATTGGGTAATGGCTTCGGCAGAATTTAAACAATACACTCCAAGGTTATCAAACTGACGAATTAAAGCACAGGCATAAAAAGTAACTGCGGGTTTAATCCGTGGAATAATGGCATCAAATTCATTTAAAATATTACCCCCACGATATCTAATTTCAGGAGAATTGGCATCAAGTTTCATATAGGCGTGTTCTACGTTTAAAAACACCATTTCATGACCTCGCATTTCACCAGCTTCCATAAGTCGTTTGTTACTGTATAATTCGGGGTTACTGGCTAAAATAGCTATTTTTAAACCCGTTTTTTCCTTAAAATAGGTGGCATATTTTTTAGTGATTTCAGCATCCGTATACTCTTTAACGATACAGTTTTCTGCTGGATTCACGATATATCTATTATTTAAAGCCTCACGACCAAGGAGCATGCGGAACTCCATCGTATCGCGATTGGCAAGTGTAAGTTCAACTTCAAAGGATTGGTCTCCAAGCGTAACTGGCACTCTAATGACGTAGCGTTCCTCGGCAATTCCTGAAGAACTTTTTATGGTTCTACGGTCAATCATCTTTGCTTCACAATTAATAGAAATACTTCTATTATCTTGAATAGGACTCACCTCGAACTTCACCCACTCCTGCGCTCCTTTAATAAAAACTTTTATATTTGTGGCTTGTATTGATGATGTTTTAGCTCCAGAATCTACCCTAGCTTTTATAGCCGGGATCCCTAAGGATTCAAAACCACACCACTCTTCACTACCTACAATTATTAATTTATCCAATGTAAAAAAAATTTAGCTTTATACGACTCTATATGTACACAAAAACCAACCTTAAAGTAGGTTGGTTGCATGTTAGTTTAAACTATGAGTTTTTTGTTTATTCATCTTCATCTAATTCGCCCTCTTCCGGCATAGCATCTGGATCAACGACTGCATCTGGATCATCATCCTCAAAATCTTCGTAATCGTCCTCGTCATAATTCGCCATGGTGGTCTCTAACTTAGCACTAATTTTAACCAAATACTTGGTGTCTTCTGTAGTTACCTCAACAGCTTCAATACGTTCTCCTTGAGCATTCTTGAAAGAAATGATGTTTAAATCATCATACCCATCAGGATACTTTTCTACTAAAAGCTTTAATACCTCAGGGGTAAGCTTTTTAAAATCAACGATAACTCTCTTTAAATTTTCCATTTTTTTTAATAATCTAATAAGTATGCAAAAATAAGTGGTGCAACTATTGTAGCATCACTTTCAATAATAAATTTTGGGGTATCGATATCTAATTTTCCCCAAGTTATTTTTTCATTTGGTACCGCTCCTGAGTACGAACCATAACTTGTAGTGGAATCACTAATTTGACAAAAATAGCTCCAAAAAGGCGTTTCTGGTCGCTCCATATCTTGGTATAACATTGGCACCACACATATAGGGAAATCTCCTGCAATACCTCCACCAATTTGGAAGAATCCTATTCCGTTTTTAGAATTATCAGTGTACCAATCGGCTAAAAAAGTCATATACTCAATGCCCGATTTCATGGTTGTTGCTTTCAATTCGCCTTTGAGCACATAAGATGCGAAAATATTACCCATGGTACTATCTTCCCAACCTGGGCAAATAATTGGCAAGTTCTTTTCGGCAGCCGCATACATCCAAGAATCCTTTAGGTCTATTTCATAATATTCCTCTAGAACACCTGAAAGTAGCATTTTATACATAAATTCATGCGGCAAATAACGCTCTCCGGCATCATCAGCATCTTTCCAGATTTTAAAAATATGCTTTTGTAATCTTCTAAAGGCTTCTTCTTCTGGAATACAGGTGTCAGTAACTCTGTTCAGGCCTTTCTCCAATAAATCCCACTCGTCTTGCGGGGTTAAATCGCGATAATTAGGCACACGCTTGTAATGCGAATGTGCCACTAAATTCATAATATCTTCTTCTAGGTTTGCTCCTGTGCACGAAATAATCTGAACCTTATCTTGACGGATAATTTCAGCAAAAATTTTGCCTATTTCTGCGGTACTCATCGCACCGGCTAAGGAAACCAACATTTTGGCACCATTATTTAGCTGATCTTCGTACGCTTTTGCAGCATCAACTAAGGCTGCGGAATTAAAGTGTAAATAATATTTTTCAATAAAATTGGAGATTGCTCCTTTAGTCTTCGTCATCTTCGAATTTTGAATTGTTAGTAGTGCCTGATTTGTAGTCTACATCATAGGTATTGTCATAGGCTTCATCAGCGGCTTCATCCATAAATTTATAGCTTAACATTTTATAATACAATTTTGCGGCTAAAAAATCGGAGGATTTATCGTTTTTATTTGGGCAAAGTTCTACAATATCAAAACCAACTACATTCTTTTCTTCAAAAACTTTCTTTAAAAAATCAAGGGTCTCATACCAAAATAAACCACCTGGTTCAGGAGTTCCTGTTGCTGGTAAAATACTTGGGTCAAAAGCATCTAAATCAAAAGTTATAAAAACGTTTCCTGTCATTAGATCGATTACTTTATCCATCCAATACTCATCATTGACCATGTCATGTGCAAAGAATGTTTTTTCTTCATCCATAAATGTTTTTTCAATGGCATCCATACTACGAATACCTATTTGAATAAGGTTTGTGGTTTGACTAGCTTCATGAACAGCACAGGCATGGTTGCATTTGGTACCTTCATAAGACTCACGCAAATCAGCATGAGCGTCAATGTGTAAAACGGTTAAATTGTCAAAACATTCATTAAAAGCGCGAATACTCCCAATAGAAATAGAATGTTCACCGCCGAAGAGAGTTACAAATTTATTTCTTTTAATAAAGTCTTTTGTTACGTCATGCACTGCTTTAACCATAGCTTCCGGAGAACTATTTTCAGTCACTGGATCGGCTAAAAACACACCTTGTTCGTATACTTCAGTACCGGTTTCAATGTCGTAAAGCTCCATGTTTTCTGAAGCTTTCAAAAATGCGTCAGGGCCTTTATCAGCACCTTTTCCCCAAGTACTTGTTCCGTCATAAGGTACTGGTATTAAAACCACCTTCGCAGTTTCCAATTGCGCAAATTTGTCTGGTATTCCCGCGTAATTGCTAGTTGTCGTCATAACCTAAGATTTTTAGCAGATCTGCTGCTTTTTGTTGTTCGTTAAATAGTTTAGTTGTTATAGTGCCTTGTTCGTCTTTATCAATTAAAATATGCTTTGGATGCGGAATTAAACAATGCTGCAAACCACCGTACCCTCCAATACTTTCTTGATAGGCTCCGGTATTAAAAAACCCTATATACAAAGGTTTATCTCTCTTATATTTAGGCAAATAAATAGCATTCATGTTTTGTTCGCTATTGTAATAATCGTCACTATCGCAGGTTAAACCGCCTAAAAGTACGCGTTCATATTCATCTTCCCATCGATTAATAGGTAACATGATAAAACGCTTATTTATTGCCCAAGTATCTGGTAGGGTCGTGATAAACGAAGAATCAATCATATTCCATTTTTCACGATCGTTTTGTTGTTTTTGGTATAAAATTTCATAAATGGCACCACCACTTTCACCAACCGTAAAGCTACCAAATTCTGTAAAGATATGAGGTACAGGAACTTCGGCCTCTTGACAGGCAATGTTTATTTGATTGATAATCTCATCAATCATATATTGATAATCATATTCAAAAGCCAATGAATTTTTTATAGGGAAACCACCTCCAATATTAAGACTATCTAAAGACGGACACATTTTTTTAAGACGGATATAGACCTTTAAACATTTCACCAACTCGTTCCAATAATACGCATTGTCCCGAATACCGGTATTGATGAAAAAGTGAAGCATTTTAAGTTCAACCTTATCATTATCTTTTATTTGATTTTCGTAAAAAGGAACAATGTTTTTATACCCAATACCTAATCTTGAGGTATAAAATTCGAATTTAGGCTCTTCTTCTGAGGCTATTCTGATACCGACTTTGAACGTATCATTAATCACGTCTGAAAGTAATTCTATCTCTTCATAATTATCGATTATGGGGATACAATTACGATGCCCTTCATTGATTAAACGGCCAATGTTATCAATATATTCATCACGTTTAAAACCGTTACAAATAACATAGGTGTCGTCTTTTATTTTACCCTTCTTCTTAAGAATTTGAACAATATTAATATCATAAGCCGAAGAAGTTTCGATATGTACATCGTTGTTTAAAACTTCATTCAATACAGGCTGAAAATGAGAGCTCTTGGTGCAATAACAATAATGATACTTGCCTTTATAATTATTTTTTTCAATAGCATTTTTAAACCAGCCTTTAGCTCGATTAATGTTTTCTGATATTTTCGGTAGATAGGTGAATTTTAATGGGCTTCCGTATTTTTCAACAAGTTCCATAAGTGGAATCTCGTGAAAATTCAGGTTTTCTCCCGTTAAGGTAAATTCTTCTTGAGGAAAATAATACGTTTGATCTATTAAATTAATGTACTTTGTATTCATTTAAAATTTCTTGAATTGCGATAAAACTACTAAACTGTTTTTAAAAACCTTGTTGTTTTTAAGAAAAATTATGTCACAATTCCTAGATTAGTATTTGGAGCTTGGTTGTAGGTACAAAAAAGTAGTCGTGTTGACTTCTCACGATGGTAGGTATATAGAAAGAAATATGTAAGTTTTGGTTTCTTTTTTTCAAAAGTAACATTGGCTTTTTCTTCCTCTTTTCCAATGCACCAAACATAAAAATAAAACTCATTAATTGCAACTAAAGGTTTTAAAATCAGCACTTCTTTTTAAACTGATTTGAAACAACAAATGAAAACAAAAAAAATGAAAAAACAAGAGTTTTAAAAAATTTTACCGCTAAAAAATTACAGGTTTTTAGAATACTAAATATTCGCGTTAAAAAATCATAAAATATTGATTATCAATGGTTTTAAACTTAAGTATACCCTTAATTTTCTATCCGCGAATTAAAAAGCAGCAATTCCCTTTCTATTCGAGACAAAAACAGAGAAAAACTATCGTGGAATTTGCGGTTTAAAGCACACTTTTTCATTGGGCTTTAGCTTCTTTTCATTCAGCCACAGAAAAAAACCAATCATCGAATTAGCCACATTAATGGCAAGGGTTAAAGCTACATTTGTTATTCTATTTCGAAAACGCAAAAAATGATTAGGATTCTTTATACTATATCTCTTTTGAAAGAAAGAATTAAATATTTACTTCTTAGTTTATTTATTACGTCGCTATTTTTTAGCCTTATGCTCTTCATCAGCTTTTTGATTAGTCTTACTTTTTAATTTCAAGTAAAAAGGATAAACAGCATCTCGCAGCATTAGCTCGTATAAAACTAGGTTATTATCTTAACCCTACTCATAATTTCAAAAACTAAAAAAATAGTTAAATAACTGAATTAATAGTTAGTTAACTATTTTTTTAGTTACATTTGATTTCATTCAACAAAACGAATGTATAGTCACATGAAAAAATTAACCAATAGAGAAGAAGAAGTCATGATGATTCTATGGGATTTAAAGCAGGCCTTTGTAAAAGATGTCTTAGCAGAATTTCAAATAGAAAAACCTCATTACAACACCCTATCTACGATGATTAGGAATTTGGAAGAAAAGGGGTATGTAGCACATCAGGCTTTTGGTAATACCCACCAATACTACCCTATTGTTACGAAAGAAGTGTATAGAAAACGCTTTATGAACCAAGCGATAGAAGATTATTTTAGCAGTTCTTACAAGAATTTAGTCTCTTTTTTTGCCGCTGAAGAAAAAATTAGTGTAGCAGATTTAAAAGAAATCATTCACAACATTGAAAACAAAAAATAATGGAAGATTTTTTTATATATCTCGTTAAAAGTTGTTTGCTATTAAGTGTTTTTTTCTTGGTTTTTAAACTTCTATTAAGCAAAGAAACATTTTTTGAAGCGCATAGATTGTTTTTGGTAGGTGGTATTTTTACTGCGCTACTTCTACCTTTTGTTACCCTTAAAAAAATAGTCTGGGTTGAAGCGCCAAAGTTTCAAAATATAGATTTTAACACCATGGCGTATACAGAGGTAGTTATTCCAGAAGAAACGGATTGGTGGCAAATTGCAGGAATTATCTATGTCGTAGGTGTTGCCTTTTTTAGTATTCGGCTTATCATACAATTGTTTTCGCTTTACCGTTTGTTTAAAAAATGTTCGATTTCAAAAGAGGGCGAGTTTACTTTTGCCATAACGACCGATAGGGTGAGTCCGTTTTCGTTTTTCAATACCATTGTTTACAACCCAACAATGCATACTGAAGAAGAATTAAAAGCTATTTTGATACATGAAAAAATACATGTTAAACAGCAACATTCACTCGATATTTTGTTGGCACATCTACTTACTATTTTTCAATGGATGAATCCTTTTTCATGGATTTATAAAAAAACTATGGCTCAAAATTTAGAATATATTGCAGATAAGTACAGCACAAAGACCATAGCAGACAAAAAAGCCTATCAATATTTATTATTACATCAAGCGGGGCAAGTAGCCCCAAAAACAGACCTCATCAATCCATTTTTTAATTCATTAATCAAAAAACGAATCGTCATGTTAAATCAAAAACCCTCAAATCCAATTAATTTAGTGAAGTACAGTTTTATGTTACCCTTATTAGCGGTATTTCTTTTTGCCTTTAATACGGAGACTATTGCTCAGGTTAAAGAACAAGAAGCAAATGAAAATAAATGGAGTTATGAGGTAAGTGTAACAAGTCTTGAGATTATGGTAGATAAAAATTCTACTGATGAAGAATTAGCACGTGAAAGTAAGGCGCTAGAAGAAGATGGTGTTAGCCTTAAATTTTCGAAAATTAAAAGAAATAATAAAGGAGAAATCATCAAAATAAAATCTACCTATACAACAAAAGACGGAAAAAGTGGTACCTATAGTGTATCAGGTGATGAACCCATCACTGCATTTTCATTAGTTATGGATTTAGACAAGTCAGGTGCTTTAAATGGTATTGGATATAAACCAGCCGGAAAAGAAAATAGTTTTATAATATTTTCACCTGACGGAGAAACCACAAACATATCCACTCGTGACTCTATTTTAAAATTTAATAGCGCGAACTCCTTCCTTATTCGTACGATACAAAGTGAAGAACTTGATCTTGACGATTTACCTTCGGACTCGCTTTTAAAAGCTATTGATGTACAGTCCATTAAAAAAGTTGAAGTGCTTAAAAACGAAGATGGTAAAACTCGCAAAATTATTATCTCCGAAAAAAACTTTAAAGACCCCAACAATGTAGCGCAAATTGAACTACCTGCAAGTTCAAAAAGTTTTAATTGGAATGATATTAATCAAGAAGAAAAACCTTTAATTGTTTTAGATGGAGAAGTCACTGAAAATTCAATTTTAAAAAGCGTAAACCCAGATACTATTGAAAGTCTCAGTGTTTTAAAAGATAAAAATGCCACCGCTGTTTATGGTAAAAAAGGAAAGAATGGGGTTATTATCATTACTACCAAAAAAGAAAAGAAAGCAACAGATTTAATTCAGAATGTTTCAGACAAAGCCTTATATATTGTTGATGGAGAAATGATAACAGGTAATTTTGAATCTTATGGTTTAATCCCCAATGATATTGCAAGTGTTATGGTTTTAAAAGATAAAAGTGCTACAGAATTATACGGCGATAAGGGCAAATATGGGGTCATTCAGATTAAAACCAAAAAAGCAGAAAAAGATAAGGGTAAAATCCAAAATTCTTTTAGTAATGCTGTATTTGTAGTGAATAATAAAGTAAAAGAAAAGTCTTTTGATATCAATAGTATTAACCCTGAGAATATTGAAAGTGTAACTGTTTTAAAAGATAAGGCTGCCATAAAAAAATACGGAGAACAAGCAAAGAATGGCGTCGTTGAAGTTATCACAAAAAAAGGCCCCTGGGTTGTTGGTGAATCTATTGAAATTGTTAGTGTAAAAAGCTTCAACGAATTGAATTCCGAAACACCAGATAATTTTTATGTGGAAGCCAAAAAGTTTACTAAAGATGGCAAAACGTATATTTCAGGTAAAGTTTTCAATAGCGATTCCGTAATTCCTGGAGTGAGCATTCTTATTAAGAATTCTGAATCAGGAGCAAGTACTAATTTTGATGGTGAATTTACTATTGCTGCTGAAGAAGGACAAACATTATTATTTCAATATTTAGGGTTTCCTAATGCTGAAATTAAGATTACTAAAGACAAAAATTATTATACTAGTTCTGTTAGAAAATAACCAGTGAAAGTATCTAATTAAAAAACAATATTATTTTTTTGGTTCGCTAGAAACCTCTTCGTAAATAATCGTTCGTAGAGGTTTACTTTTTTCTAAAAATAACATCTTGACTTTCCATACTGTTTACCACCAGTTTAACGTAATCATTCATAGATTGTTCCACATTTTTGGGGTCTGTTATATCGATACTCCCGCGCCAAACTAAAAACCGATCTTTGCCCGCACAGATGCAATACAAACTAGTTTCTGTATGATACACTTTAAAGGCATCAAAATAATCAGTGTCGTAATACACATTTTGGGATTGAATGTAATCATCTCTAAAAGTCCCCTTATAACTCGCCCAATCAGCCATACTTTGCTTAAACGTTTGTTTATTTTCAGTACCTGTTACCTTGGTAATTAAAACGGCATCAAAATCTTTCTCAATGAGTTGCTGCTCAACAGCGTCTAGTTCATCCATAGTTTTTGCTGTAACCGTAAACTCCACGTCAAACAAGTCAACGCTCCGCATGACTTCTATGTTTCGCTTTTCAAATTCATTTTTGAGCTTTGTTTCAAAGGCAACACGCGTTTCCTCATTAGGTGTTATACCTACTAACAAAACTTTATACGCTGTAAAAACCACATGATCCGGGTTTTTATAGGTATCGATCATTTTTGTCGATGCGCAGCCTGAAAGAACCACCAAGGATAGGATAAGAATTAAATTTTTCATTTTTTTTGAATTTATGGTTTTCTGTTTTTTAGAATACCTCCAGCGTAATTAAATATTTCGGACTTTAATAGTTTAAAAGTTTCAAAGCTATGCAAAACTTGCTTCTTTACTAGTTTATGTTGCTCATAAAAAGTTAAATCGCAAGTGTCATCTTTACATTCGAGCATACCACCCAAATCATTTTCGTGTTTTTTAACGGCTAGTTTAAGAGCTGCCCACGCGACATTTGCTGATGCTAAATGCGCCTTATAATCTTGCAAACGTTCAAAAAGATTAGGTGTATTTGGTTCAAAAACATAGGATTCTAAGAGCTTCTTCATAAAAATTAATTCTTCCTCTAAATAATTAAAGGTAGAAATCCAATAGGTACAATCTTCATGTAATTCCGCTACTTTTTGATGCTGACTTAAAGAATTCGTTTACATATAGCTTGTTTTATAGAACACTAAAGTTACGAAGCATGAGCTTATAATTATATGATGATTATCAGTTTTACAATGGTACTTAGCTTTAATTTTTTTTGAAACCGAGAATAAAGAATTTCTTTTGTACTATAAATGCTTAGTGAATCAAAAAAATATGACCCTTCGGGGTAAGCGTAAAACCATGTGAAAAACTTGTGGCGAAAGTCAAGGCTTAAACTACATAAGCCCCTACTCTTTAGAGAAATAAAAAAACGGATACAGTTAATATAGGTTAAACTCTTGCTGTACTTTTCGCAAAATTTTCATCCTTTTAAAAAGCTCAGAACAAATTGAATCAAGAAAATAATAAAAAATTTAAACTAAAAGATTTACCATCCTTAATTGTAGAAACCTACAAAGCTTGGGATGCCTCAAATCCGTGGCGATTAAGTGCAGTGGTAGCCTATTATTCCGTGCTATCGTTACCAGGACTCCTAATTATTATCATTAATATCGTAGGGGCTGTTTGGGGAGAAGACATAGTACAAGGCCAGTTGACTAACGAAATTTCTTCAGCTTTAGGCAGTGATGCAGCAGCCTCTATTGAAACTATGATATCTGAAACTTTAAATCGAGATAAGAACTTAATTGCTACCATAATTGGTTTTGCAACCTTATTATTCGGTGCCACTGGAGCATTTTACCAATTAAAACTTTCTCTTAATGAAATTTGGAATGTGAAAGCAAACCCTGATGCTTATTGGTGGAAATTAGTCACCGATAGAGCTCGAAGTTTTGCCTTTATTTTAGTCATTGGTTTTTTATTACTGATTAGCTTTATGGTAACCGCGGGTATTGCCGCATTAAATGATTACATCAGAACTATGCTCCCGAACGTATTACTTTATGTGGCCTATTTCATTGACTTTATTGTATCTATCGGAATTATAACGATACTTTTTGCTTTAATGTTTCGCTACCTCCCCGATATAAAAATTAAATGGAAGACGGTTTGGAAAGGTGCTTTAATTACAGCCGTATTATTTGTCATTGGAAAATCACTATTAGGATACTATTTTGGAGAAGCAAATCCGGGATCTACCTACGGTGCAGCAGGCACTATTGTACTCATTCTTTTATGGGTCTCCTATTCTTGCTTAATTCTATTTTTTGGTGCCCAATTCACTTATATTTATGCTAAGAAATACGGAATTTTTATTGAACCGAGTGATGTGGCTCAGAGTAATAATTCCAAACCTAACTAAATAAAAACCTTTTTTATGACAGCAATCAACCCTAAAACCATCCGGCAGTTGTTTATTATACTGCTTATTTTATCATTAGGTTTTCTTATTTTTTATCACATGCTACCCTACCTCACTGGGGTGCTTGGTGCCATAACTATTTATGTTTTATTGCGGAAACCCATGGCTAAGCTCGTAGAAAAAGGCTGGAATAAAAACCTTGCGGTAAGCTTGTTGTTGCTAGCTTCTGTTGTTGGAATTTTAATCCCAGTAATAGGGATTATTTTAATGCTAACGAATAAGGTAAAAAGTGCCGTTGATAATTCTGAAAAAATGATCAAGGCGGGAAAAGAACAAATAGGTGTTTTAGAAAATAAAATAGGCTATGATCTTACTTCTCAGATTGACGCCTCTGCCGTGTCTGCGTGGTTATCTGAAAATCTACAGAGTTTTGCGGGTGGCACTTTTAATATATTTATTGCTGTAAGCATCATGTACTTTATGCTTTATTATATGCTTACGAATAGAAAACAATTAAAAGAATCGCTGTATGAATATATCCCTATGGGAAGCAAAAGTATACAGATGATTGGTAAAGATGTACAATCTATGGTGAAGTCTAACGCTATTGGCATTCCTTTAGTAGCGGCCTCACAAGGTATTGTTGCATTAATTGGCTTTTTGATCTTTAATATTGAACAACCCTTCTTCTGGGCGACGGTTGTTTTTGTAGGATCTGTAATTCCCTTTATAGGTACTATTATCGGTATTTTACCTGTTTTTATTATCACACTTGCCACTGGAGACAGCTTTCAAGCTTGGGGTATCTTAACCTATGGTATATTAGTGGTAGGTACAACAGATAACCTACTTCGCCTGGTAATTTTAAAAAAATTAGACAATGTGCATCCGCTGATTACCCTAATTGGCGTTATTGTCGGCGTCCCAATATTTGGATTTATAGGACTTATTTTTGGACCTTTACTGATTAGCCTGTTTTTAATTGTACTTAAAATCTATAAGGATGAATTCGGAAAGGAATTTGAAAACACACAAAAATTATAAAATTCAACTTTAACACTCCCAAGATCAAAAGCATTAATCTAAAAAGGCTTAGCGTTAATCTTACTTATAGATAACTCGTAGACTTGTAATCAAAAGCAAAAACAAAATTATGACAGCACCAGAACAAGTTCAGTTACAAAATATAGCCGAATGTGACTATGAAATATTTGCTTTGTTAAAACAGCGATATAGTCCAAGAACGTTTAAAGATCTAGCCTTAAAAGAACAACATATAAAACAACTTTTTGAAGCCGTTCGCTGGTCTGCGAGCTCTAATAATGTTCAACCGTGGCGGTTTATTTATGCAGAAAAAAATTCGGATGGATACCGTGAAATACTTTCATGTTTGAGTGATTTTAACAAACAGTGGGCAGAAAACGCTCCGTTTTTAATGCTTACAGCGTATAAAAAAGAAACCGATGATGGTAAAGAAAATTTTCATGCGCTACACGATTTAGGATTATCCTTAGGGGGAATGACCATGCAGGCCCAATACCTTGGAATTGCTTTACATCACATGGCGGGCGTTGATTGGAAAAAAGCACAAAAAAAATTCAATATCCCAGAAGGGTACCATTTAACTTCAGCGATTGCCTTAGGGTATTATGGTGGTGACCTAGAAAAACTATCTACCGAGTTACAATTACAAGAACTCGAAGAAAGAGAGCGAATTCCACAAGAAAAATTTGCTTTTAAAGAACAATGGCAAGATTAAATTTACCAAAATTGGTCTACTAGCTATTTAGAAAATAAAAAAGGGATGTTTTAAAACACCCCTTTTTTTATCCATAAATGTATGGCCTGTCATCTTATTCAAAAGCTAGACCAGACAAAACAATTGCTGCTACCAATAGTAGTAGAAATACAAGGATGATAACACTGGCAATCAGTGTCTTTCTGTTCTTTTGTAGTATAAATTGTTGTGTTTTGTCTTCTGGATCTTTAATAAATTTGGTCTGTTCATCACTTTCTTTTTTTTGCATTCCTTTTTGTATGTCGTTATTCAGTATAAATTTAAGGGAAATTATAGGGCAACATTAACCTTAAGTATTGCTAAATTGACTCATTTACAATCTTAGTAATACAGTCAAGCTTAAAACTGTTCGGGACAATTTTTTAAAGGTCAAAACCTTACTTTTGTCATGGAATAGTAATTGAAAATCAATTATCTTTATAATCCACTAAAAAAATTAAAACCATGAATAACAACAGTAATACTTTACTAGGAATTTTAGCAGGAACTGCTATAGGAGCCGCACTTGGAATTTTATTTGCCCCAGACAAAGGGTCAAAAACAAGAGAAAGAATAGCGAATCAAGCATTAGAAACAAGAGATTCTATCGCAGAATCGGCTTATGATTTAAGAGACAGAGCAGCAAGTACTTTAGCTTCACAACGTGAAAGTTTAGATGCTCAAGTAGAAAATATCGTATCTAACGTAAGTCACAAAACAGAAGATGTTATTTCAACGCTAGAAACTAAATTAGCCGAATTAAAAGCAAAAAATAAAAAATTACAGAAATCGTAATTGTATGGATGTTATCAACGCTTTAGACAAAACAACAAGCAAAGCAGGAAAATCTGGGAGAAACTATGTGAAAACAACTCGTAAATATTACGAATTAAAAATATTTCAACAGATTTCATTGTTTACGTCTTACGTTCTTAAAGTGGCGATTATAGGTTCTATTTTTGCCTTGGGGCTAATTTTTATAGCTGTTGCAGGGGCCGTGGCCTTAGGGGACTATTTGGACAATATTGCATTGGGCTATTTAAGCGTAGGAGTTTGCTTTTTTCTGCTAGCACTTTTCATTTATTGGAGTCGTAAAACGATCGATAAATTCATTATTCAGAAATTATCAAAAACATACTTTGACTCATGAGAAATAAAAATTATACCTCATTCGAAGAAATAGATTATGATCTAAAACTTTTAAATTTAGAGAGAAAAATAAGTATCGAAGAATTAAAAGGCTTAAAATATAATTTGCGGGAAGATTTAAGTCCGTATAGCTGGCTCAGAACTGGCTTAAGATTATTTGGTAATTTTGGTAAAATAATGCTCTTGAAGAAGTTATTTAAATAAATCGAAACATACCTTATTTAAAGACCAAAACAATTTTAAAATTGTTTTGGTCTTTTTATTTTATACCCTACAATACTAAAAAGCTTCTAACAATTTCTTTTGATCTACTTTATTCTTAATATTCCCCTGAATATCAAATTTTAAATTAGTTAATTCCGTTTCTAAACTGTGTTTATTATCTATGGATATTTTAGGATTGCGAAGCACATATTGTAAACTCTTTATCAATTGAAACAACACCAAACAGTCTTCTTTCGCATAAAATCGTATCGGTTGAATAATAATTCGTAAGAGTTCGTCAACAGAAATATTGTGGGTTACAATAATCAGGTTTTTATTTTCTAATTTGTGAGATGTGGCGTTGGCAAAGGCTACTGTTTTATATAAGAGTTTCCCAATTTTTACGATGGCTTCAATGGCAGTACCTGGGTCGTTTATTCCAGGAGACATCGCTTTTACAGCTATTTCTGAAAGTTTAATTAAACCACTTATACCTTCATCACCATCATGCCTATTTGTTGATATGGTAAAGCAAAACAGCAAGGCCTTCTCTTCCTCGTCAGATAAATTTTCTGAGACTTCTGCAATAACATCACCTTTATAAATATGTTGATTTAAATAAGGAACTATATTAAACTGAAATCCATTAGACTTTAAATTTTCCGCCATTAAGCTCACATAAAAACCACTAAAATAACCTGTTTTATTACTTAATACAGGCGTAAATCCTGCTGAATCTGAGTGCCTAAGTGCTATTTTGTCTTGTTGTTTTTTATAGGCTTTTTCTAAAGATTTTGAACTGGACGTATAAATGCGATCAATGATATTATTTATTTGAATGGCGATAGATATATTATGAATAAAATAAACGAATAAACCAACGCAAACCACCCCAAATATAGCGGCTAACATGGTTGACAAGCCTATGGAATTAGACTCAACTCCCTCTGCTCCTAAGGCTATCAATATAAAAATGAAATACAATAAAGTACCTATATAAACGCCCAAAATAATTTGGTGTTTTTTATTCGACACTAAATTCGGTAACAAGCGTGGTGAAAAATTTGAAGAAGCCTGATTTAATACCACCATAACCATCGAAAAACTAAAAACAGTCAAAGATATAATCCCTCCAATAAATGTGGTTAAAATAGCCCTTGCCGTTTCATAATCTGAAATAAACAAAAAAGGTAGTTCTTGTTTAATAGCATCTATAAACTCTAAATTTTCTATTTTGAGAATTAATAAGGCAATTATAAAAAAAGCAAATGCTAATAAAACAGGATAAAAAGCGATACTTTTTAGCACATTAGTGCCAAGTTCTCGAACAAATTTTATAAGATTTCTAATCATGAATTCTAAAGTTTATACAGCTAAATTTAAGCTTCTTATTACAATTAAATTGATCAAAAGTCAAAGCAGTTAATCAAATTTGTGATAAAGTACACGGATGTTACCATATCCTTTTAATTTTATACCATAAGATTTGGTTGGTTTTTATAAAAATGACTTTAACGACATTATTTACTGTTAAAGTCATTTTTTTATAATCTTAATATTTTAAATTCCTAAAAAGGTTATACTTTAACCTTTTAAAACAATACTACTATATTATGAAAATTGAAATAAACGAAGCTTGGGGAGAAATGCTGAGCAGGTTAGACACTTGGTTCGACCAGTTAATCGTAAACCTTCCTAACATAATTATTGCTACCGTCGTATTCGTTATCGCTATTTTCTTTTCTAAATATTTAAGCAAATTAACGTTAAAAATTTTAACGAATAGTAGTCTTCAAAAATCTATGAAGAACGTGATTGCAAAACTGGTTTCCATTTTTGTGTTTTTAGTAGGACTCTTTTTGGTCCTTGGTATTTTAGATTTAAGCAAAACATTGAACACTATTCTGGCAGGTGCTGGAGTTGCAGGTTTGGCTGTTGGTTTAGCATTACAAGGCGCATTATCGAATACTTTTTCAGGGATTGTTCTATCGTACATTAAGCAAATAAAATTTGGTGACTGGATAGAAAGTAACGATTATGAAGGCGAAGTTGTCGATATTGATCTACGCGCAGTTACGATACGTCAACCAGATAATAACTTAGTATATTTACCTAATAAATTAGTACTTGAAAATCCCATAAAAAACTATTCATCTACCGCACAATCTAGAGTAATTTTGAATTGTGGTGTTGGGTATTCGTCTGACCTAGAGTTTGTTCGGGATTTAGTTAAAAAAACAATTTTTGAAAGTTTTGATCCCGTTATATCTGCTGATGATGTAATTTTTCTCTATAAAGAATTTGGAGACAGCAGCATTAACTTTGAAACGCGATTTTGGATAGATTCGACCTCAGCCTTGGAAGTTGCAAAAGCCAAAACCGAAGCCATGATTTATATCAAAAAGGCTTTTGACCAAAATGATATTAATATCCCATTCCCTATAAGAACCTTAGACTTTCCTAAGAACTTTAGCTTTCCAAATACTAGTAAATAAGTTTTATAGCTACTCACTTTAAAATAGCTTTGTTTATGAAACATTTTGACTTTTTGCCTTAAAATAAGGCAGTTATTGCTAAATAGAATTGCAATCACGTCAATTTTATATTTTTTTGAAATACGAAAATGAGTAGGTTACACGTAATTTTGAGTGCATGTAGGGAGATAAGCATAAGAATTAAATTATCTCGTTCACTTAAAAACACAATAGTATGAGCACGTACACAGAGACCATAGGAAAAAAACTAAACAGCCTATTAGAAAAAACATATGATGCCGAAAAAGGATATAAAAAGGCAGCTGAAAAAACAGAAAATAGGTTGCTAAAAACCTTTTTCACCAATAAAAGTCAACAACGTTATGATTTTGGCCATCAACTGAAAACAGAAATCACTAGTTTTGGTCAGGAAGTAGATAAAGGAGGAAGTATTACAGCTGCTGCGCACCGAGCATGGATTGATGTAAAATCACTTTTCGCCTCGGATGATAAGGAAGCTATTTTAGAGGAAGTGATTCGCGGAGAAAAGGCGGCCATCGATGATTACAAGGATGTGCTTTCCGAAACAAATTTACCACCAAGTACAACAACGCTTCTAACACAGCAAATGAATCAAATTCAATTAGCCTTATCTAAAGAAAAAATTATGGAAGGTGCTTTGTAGTACCTCTATATAAATTTAGTTAAACATTAAAAAGAATACCCTCAGGGTATTCTTTTTTAGTTTCAGAACACCTTATGGGTCAACAAATTAACTGATTAGGTTAATTGAAAACAAAAATAAAAGACAACTTTGTTTAACAGGATCAGCATAACGCTAATTCATTTAACCTTAAAACAAAAAACTATGTTACGTTGGACCGTTACTTTTGTAATTTTAGCAATTATAGCAGCCGTATTTGGCTTTGGAGGCATCGCCGAAGGGGCAGCCAGTATTGCGAAAGTATTATTCTTTATTTTTTTAGTGCTCTTTGTAATATCGCTTATTACCGGCAGAAAAAAATTATAACAACATTATTTAGTATTTGAAATAGTACCTAACCCTAAAATTAACAAAAATGAAAAAATCATTCGCATTTACCCTATTACTTTTATTCTTTACAGTCACGCTTTCGACGTTCACTAGTTGCAGAGAAGAAAAAACTGCTGGAGAAAAAATCGAGGAAGGCGTTGAAGATGTAGGAGACGGAATAGAAGAAGGTGTTGAAGAAATTGGAGATGAGATTGACGATAACACTGATGAAAATTAAAATTTGAACTTTAAAAGTTTAAAAATTAGGGACAAAATCTATTTTAAAAGGTTTTTGTCCCTTTTTTCAATCCAAATTATATGAAATTCTCACTTTTAAAAGCGAAGCCAAATACTAGCATAACGCGTTAATCTGCACCTAGAGAATAAGCCTCATTTTTAAATGAAAACAACCACATTCCACCGGATCAGATAATCATGGATTAGGTGCAAAAGAAACTAAGCTCTACAAAAAATAGTACACTATTTTAATTTAAAAACAGCAAAATTATGGAAAATGCAAAAAGTGAAAAAGCTTATATCGAAAAATACCAAAACTTAGGTTATACCGCCAATTATAGAGTAATTGACTCACTTTTAATTAATTTGGAAACAAAAAAAAAGTATACTCCTAAAGAAGTGTATATTGAAGAAGAATTTAGGTTTGAGGGTAAGAGTAACCCTGCCGATATGTCTATTCTCTATATTGTTCATACCAAAGACAAAAGTAAAGGAACTGTTTTAGCCAATTACAGTCCTGCTAGCGATACAGAACTTGCGGAATTTTTCGCTGCTATTCCTAAAGAGAATTCTAAATCGAAATGAGCTACTAAACCTTGTATGGTGTAAGGTAAATTTTAATAAAAATTGCGTATCCCAACTATAGCTAAGGCAAAATTTACCATATTTGTAGTATTAGTAGCGCTACTAATTTTAAAACAATATTTGTATATCTTTTCCTATGAGAATTAATTTAAAGTTCGACTTTAATATTTTATCAAAAAAAGTCTTGTGTCAGCAATTAGATGCCATGGGAATACAGTATACCATACAAGGTTTAGGAGAAGTAGAAATAGAGAAAATGCCTAAAGACATTACCCTAAAAAATATTGAAGAAGCGCTGTGTACTTATGGGATTGAAATTATTAGCGATCAGCAAATGGCCTTGGTGCAACGTATAAAGGATGCCATCACCGTGTTAATTAATGACGAGAATAATTACAAAAAATATAACGTATCTACTTATTTGTCAGAAAAACTTGATTATTCCTATGCCTATATATCCAATATTTTTTCAGAAACAACGTACACTTCTATAGAAAATTTTGTTATTTTAAAGAAAATTGATATTGCAAAAAGCCACATCGTCGAAAATCGTTTAACTTTAACTGAAATTGCTTATAAATTAAACTATAGCAGTGTAGCGCACTTGTCAGCACAATTTAAAAAAACAACAGGCTTAACTCCATCGACTTTTCAAAAAATAATAAAAAAAAGAAAAGAGAGAAAGATGACCCCATAATATTGAATAAAACATGGCATTAAACACCTTAAACGTAGCCCTTGCAGACGACGATGAAGATGATAGATTAGTATTTAAAGATGCTATGGATGAACTTAAAATAAAGACCAAATTATCCTTATTCATTAATGGAAAAGAATTAATGGATTATTTGGTATTACCCAATATCATTCTTCCAGAAATTATTTTTTTAGATTTAAATATGCCCGTTAAAAACGGAATGCAATGCTTAAAAGAAATTAGGGAAAACAGCCAACTAAATGGAGTTTCTGTAGCTATTTATTCTACTTCTTCTTCTGAAAAAGATATTGAAGAAACTTTTATCAATGGGGCAAACGTGTATATTAACAAACCCAATAAATTCTGTGACTTAAAATCTGTAATAGAAAAAGTTTTACAACTTAATTGGCAATATCAAACGTCAACGCTTAACCGAGATAATTTTTTATTGAGAATTTAATAAAATCTTACAAAACAGTATCAATGAATTTTAAAAAATTTATTTCTTCTACCCAACTATATGTTGTGTTAATTATATCAGCTATAACCATGCTGGTTATTCTTGGAAGTTTAAGTTACACTAAGACAGCTGCTTTAAAAGCTGCTTCTGATGCTATATCACGCACCTTAGTGGTCGAGAAAGAAATTGACAAGCTTTTCGCTATATACACACAAATGGAGTCTGCCCAATTAAAAAACTTACTTCAAAAAGATACGCTAACCTACAATGCCAGTTTTCAAAAACTAAGCATAGATGCTGAAAATTCATTTGTAACCTTAAAAAAGCTTGTTGCCGATAATCCTGTACAATTAAAACATCTAGAACGTGTTCAGGAGCTTGAAAAAAGTTTAACCACTGCCTTGGGTCTAATCCCCACTTCGCAAAGAAATACCATTAGACTTTCCAAAAATCTGATTACAAAAATTGATGATGTTGCACACATCATGGCTGAACTTAATCAACGAAAAAAGTTTATGCTCAGCACAGAGGACGCAAAGCTTCAAGAGCGAAAAAAGGAGTACGAGTCACAGGCTTTTCTAACTCCAGTGATGATTCTTTTATTAGGTCTTTTCGCGTTAGCAGTCTTCATTATTTCATTTGTGAAAATAAATAGAGAACGCAAAAACAGAACCAAGGCCGAAGCCTTTTTAGCGAATGTTTTAGCTAATACTGAAAATATTATTAATTATTACGATCCTGTTTATGACGAAGAGAACCGAGTTGTGGATTTTAGAGTAAAATACGCAAACGAAAGAAACAAAATAGATTTGAACTTGGATCCTGAAAAAATGAAAGGTAAACTTTTAAGTGAAGTGATGCCTTTTGTTAAACTACACGGGGAATATGAAAAATTAATAAGCGCTTTTACAGAACAGAAATTTTTTAATTTAAATAGGCAGGTATCTTTAAACGGTGAGGTCATATGGTTAGAATCTAACATCAGACCAATGGCTGACGGACTCTTAGTCGTGGCAAAAAACACAAGTTTTGAAAAGGAATCGGTAGCACGCTTAAATGATTTAAATGAAAAACTAAGAGAACAATACGAAGAATTAAAAGATACTGAAGAATTTTTGCAGAGTGTTATTAAAAGTACGAACAACATAGTGAGTTATTTTGAACCATTAAAAAATTCAGAAAATATCATTATTGATTTTGAAATTTTATATACCAATGAGGAAATTACTGCAACAACTGGTGATATACCCAACGATATATTAGGTAAAAAAATATCAGAAGTTTACCCATTTTTAATGACAAACGGTGTTTTTGAGATTTTTATAGAGGCTATTCAAAGTAACCATGTTCAATCCTTCGAAAGACGTTACATTTTTAATGAAAAACTATTTTGGTTTGATACTTACGTTATTAAAACAGGAGACGGTATTTGTATAACTTCCAGAAATATTACCACTCAAAAAGAAAACGAACAAAAACTATTATTCGTCAACGAACAATTAAAAATTCAGAATACCATTTTGAGTGATGCTGAATATATAGCTAAAATAGGGAGTTATCGATGGAGCGACGACCCTGAAACATCAGCTGTATCAGAAAATTTTTGTAGATTAATCCAATGCGATCAAAATACCTTTGAAAAGTCGCATGATGCATACAAAAAACTAATCCATAACAACGATCTAGAAAAGTATGAATACGAGCTTAAACTAGCCAAAGAAAAAAATAAACCTTTTTCAGTAGACTATAAAGTAGTCACAAAAAATAATAAAACTAGACATTTTAAAACTTGGGGACATTTTCAAAATGAACAACTAATCGGCGTAGTTCAAGATGTATCTAGTGTGATCAAGACAGAAGTTAAGCTTAAGGACAAAAATCAAGAATTAAAGCGTTCAAATGCAGAGTTAGAATCTTTTAATAGGGTTGCAAGTCACGATTTGCAAGAGCCTATTCGTAAAATTCAGATGTTTATTTCAAGAATAGCCGACAAAGATTTGGATAAAATGTCTGACAAAAGCAAAGGTTATTTTGAGAAAATCAACAACTCATCTGAGCGCATGCGATTATTAATTAAATATTTATTATCCTATTCTCGTATCAATAAATCAAAAAACGATTTCGGTGAAGTTCATCTTCACGATATTTTAGAAAAAGTTCAAGAAGACCTTGAGGATCGAATAAAAGAATCTGGCATATCTATTACTGTTGACGAATTACCTGCGGTGAGGGCCATTCCTTTTCAGATGGAACAACTTTTTAACAATCTAATTTCGAACGCCATAAAATATAAAGGCATTGAAGATCCAAAGATTATAATTGCCTGTAAAAAATTAAATCGAAACGAAATTACTGACGATTTTATAAAAAAGTCTAAATGGTATTACCGAATTTCGGTATTAGATAATGGTATTGGATTTGATCAAGAACATTCCGAAAAAATATTTGAACTCTTTCAACGGCTACATCAGAAAAATGAATATTCCGGAACAGGTATTGGCCTAGCGATATGTAAAAAAATTGTTCAAAATCACAAAGGTCATATTATTGCAGAAAGTGAGCTCGGAAAAGGTGCTGCCTTCTGTTTTTATCTGCCGGCTTAAATAGCTTCCTTTGTATTTCTGTGTACCATAATAAATATATGCTAAGCACTACTTGTCTCTAAGGCAGTATAGGTTTCCTTTAAACAGTGGCAAAGTACCTCTATTTTATTTAGATGTGATTGTTTTCAAGTGAAGTTATACATTGAAATGCATTGTAATACCCAATTCTGAAATACAACTATTGTATCTATTATCTTAACGCTAATGCATCTAAAAAGGTCTTTATCCCTTAAAAAACAGTGTTTTCCTATAATTATGTAACATAAGCCACTAATTGTGTAACATAGTAGCCTAAGCTTTTCGCGAGATTTGTAGTGTTCGATTAAAACAAGTATTAACCCTAAAACAAAACACTATGAAAACCCTATATATTAAAACAGATACTATTTCGCAATTATTCAATGAATTACAAAGTGAACTTGGTGGTAAACTAAATAAAAATCATCAAGAGTTCACTTTAGAAGTAGACAATACCATCGCTACAGGGAAAATATCTGGATTATCATTTAAAAATGATATTTCATTTATCAAGTACGACATTACTTTTAAACAAGATACTATTTTAAAAAGTCATGCGGCGAATACTAACCCCATCAACTTTATGTTCTGCTCCAAAGGACAATTAGCCTATGGGTTTAGCGAGAAAACTTCTAAAAAGTTTTTGAATCAGTTTCAGACCAGTATATTCTCTAGTGATCCGAACAGAGATACCTTATTGTTTTTTAGAAAAGACCACACAGTAAAGTTTTCAAATATAAAAGTAGATGCTACCACGAATAGCAAAGATGAAAGCATTGACTTATTAAAAACGCAATTAGTAAAAACCTTTATGCCTAAAAAAGGAGAAGAAATATTTTCTTATGTAGGCTCTTACAACTTAAAAATTGCTGAAAAATTACAACAAATTGATGCGATAAGCCAGAAAGGTATTGTCCGTAATTTATTAATCCATGGAAATGTACATGTAATTTTAGCTATGGAAATTCAACAACATAAAGAAGATCTTAAGAGCGTTAAAAATAACTTTGGCACCTTAACCAGAAGTGAAATGGAGGATATAAAAGAAATATCAAGCTTCATCCAGAATTATCCAGAAATTCAATATAGCCTAAAATATTTAAGTAAAAAATCGGGCTTGTCACCATCAAAACTACAAGAAGGATTTAAATTATTACATGATAGAACTGTAACCGATTTTATTAGAAACGTTCGTATCGAGACCGCAGAAAATTTAATTAAAACAACCGATTTAAACATTTCCGAAATTGTGTATACCGTTGGATTAACAAGTAGAAGTTATTTTTCTAAAATATTTAAAGAAAAGTATGACTGTAGTCCAAAATACTACCAAGATCATCAGCAGAATTTAGCAGTTACTGCGTAATACCAATAGAATACTTATTTTCTGTTAAATACGGCGAGTTCCACGTATCGCGGTATTTAACAGTTCTTTTTTTTGATATATTGATGTCAATAGCTGTTGTACTAATAAATAATCATACCTTATGCAACTACCTTTTTCAGCATTTTATAGGGATGAACTACCTCTATCTCACAAAGCCAAACAAAGAAAAAGAGAATGTATCGCGTTTAACTTACCCTAAACAATTATGCAAAAACCAAATAAAAGACTAGAAAATCAAACCTGTATTGTAACAGGTTCAAGCTCAGGTATTGGAGCAGCGATTGCCAAAGCAGTTGCCGCAGAAGGTGCAAATGTCGTTGTAAATTATCATACGAATAAGGAGGGCGCAGAGGAAACTGCTCACGCTATTTCAAACACCAAAAACAGCGGAAAAGCCATTATTATGAAGTGCGATGTAAGTAAAGAAGATGACGTTGATGCTTTGTTCAAGAAAGCGATTTCTGAATTTGGCACTGTTGATATTTGCATCCCAAATGCTGGACTACAAAAAGACTATCCGCTACACAAAATGCCATTAGAGGCTTGGCAGCAAGTTATTGATGTTAATTTGACGGGACAATTTTTATGTGCCAAAGCGGCAATTAATGAATTTTTAAGACGAGGCATGCGCCTTGATGTATCAAAATCTTTAGGCAAAATAATACATGTAAGCTCCGTTCATGAAGTAATTCCTTGGGCCGGACATGCAAATTATGCAGCTTCCAAAGGCGCCTTAAAAATGCTTATGGAAAGCATATGTCAAGGATATGCCTCAAAAAAAGTGCGTTGTAATAGTATTGCACCCGGTGCGACAAAAACGGCGATTAATAAAGAAGTGTGGGATACTAAAGAGGGCTTAGAGAAAATACTAAAGCTAGTGCCTTATGATCGAATGGGGCTTCCAGAGGATATGGGTAGCGCAGCGGCTTGGTTAGCTTCCGATGAAGCGGAATACATCAACGGAACTACTATTTTCGTAGATGGTGGTATGACCTGTTATCCAGGTTTTACTGAAAATGGATGATTTTTAAACAGTATGTTTTAGTAAAAGACTACTTTTTATAAATATTAGCACTATCGGCTTCTAAATATTTCTTGAATTCAGCCCCTGATTTTAATTGATAGTATTTCTCTCCAAAAATTAAAACAGGAAATTGTACCAATTGTGGGTTTTTTTCTAATATTTTTAGCCAATCATTCGGCTCCATGGCAATAGTGTCCTCTCCGTATTTTTGTTTAAAATCTGGATGATGGGTGTCTAACAAATCTTTTACTGGAATATTTAAACCATCGGCCAACTCGGTCCATTGTGTCGGTGTTACTTTTGTTTTTGTTATATCGATTCCGAGTACTTTTTTATCTGAAGATTGTACGTATGCATAACATTGCTTACCTATACTACTCTCAGAATTGTAGTATAAACTTAATTTATTTTTATCTGTTGAAATTACTCCCATATCGTCCATGACTTAATTTTAATTAAAAATAACACTACAAATACAAACAATGTGGCGCGATACATTTTTTTATTAATGCGATTACTTCTCCTTTTCTCCATTTCCAGTAAGCGTTGAAACCAAACCATCATTTACATTTTTCCAAATATAATTAAAGAACGATTTGGTGTTGTCACGTTCCGTTTCAATAGTACCAAAACGATAGCCTCTATCGTTGGTATTTGAGCCATCATTAGTGAAAATATTGCCTATAAAAGTTAATACGTCATTAACTCCGGAGCGATCTTTTTTTAACACCTGAAATTTAAAGTCCTCGTATTTCATTTTTATATCTCCAGTAGAGGAGTAAGCATTTCCGCTAAACGTAAAATAGAGTTCTTGAATCGTACCGCTAGACTTTGCTCTTAGATTAGACATCATAAATGAATTTATTTCCTTAGTATCAAAATTCATTACAGTGCCCTCAACGAGAAACAAATTTTCGTTCGAATTTTCACGAAAAGTCCAGGCTAGGTTTATTGGAGCAACGCCCATTAAATTGGCCTTATTTTTAAAAATAATGGGGCTCCCATTTAAGTTAGATATGTTTTCTATGGTCGAATTCAACGCCGTAAAGTAAATCTCTCCTGCTTTGCTAACCTTGTTCACGAGTTCTGTATATCTTATTTCTCCGTTTTTAATAGCAACGTTGCCAATATCTATTTTGAAAGGTAAGTTTCCAATTTTTTTGTAAAATAGTTCCTTCACTTCATAATCATCTGCCAGCAACTTATTACGGTACATTTCTAAGTTTAATTTATGTAATTCTACAGCTGTTATACTCAAAAGAATTGAATCTTCCAGACCCATAAATTGAAAATTATCAATTTCGATAGTTGGGATTTGAAGGTCAATAAAATCTCGCTCCTTGGTTAATTTACTTTGCAAAGCTACTTTATCATATTTTGAGGCCAATTGAAAACCTAGAATAATCAGTTTTCCGTCGGTGTATACACTGTCTATTTTCAGGTTTTCGAACGGACTTATATTTACATGAATTGGTCCTGAATTTATGTGAAATGCTTCATAGGCGATGGGTATTTTTGAAGCCAGTGAAGTTGAATCTAACTTAAAACCTTCAATATGTACATTTAGATTTTTAAACTCCTTTAAAACGCTGTCGTTTTTAGCATCAATTTGCGTAAAATAGCTGTTTTTTAAAATTAATTTTTTTATAGAAACTACTTTTTTAAAGTCTTTTGTAGCTGATTTTGCAACATTGTTTGAATCTTTTTTTACAAAATCTCCTTTAACAGCATCCAACAAAACAGAATTCATTTTAAAATTTCCAGATCGGAATAATTCAAAATAATTCACTCCTTTAATTTCAAGTCGGTTTATTTTTAAAGGATTTACCCATAAAACGGTATCTATTGACTTTACTTGTAGCATACTCAAACTCACATTTCCTGAAATAAGATTTAAACCTAAATCTTTATATTGAATTTCAAAGCTCTTGGCTACTTCCACCTTAAGCATTTTTTCAACTTTAATCTTAACGATAAAATGTAATGCGGTATACACAGCGAGTAAAAGTGTCAAAGCAGCCACTATGATTTGTATTCCTTTTTTAGTTGATTTTTTCATTTTTAAGCTCTAAAATAGTGTTCGTAAACTTCTGATAATTCAGATTAAAACCACAACCCAATCCAATTTTTATTTAACTGTATACCTCTGTTTTTGAAATTTTTACGATTAAATTAGTACTATTGTGCTTTCATTTTTAATTGTAAAATTCATGCCTAAAGTTATTTTTATACTTTATTGCTTAGTGACGCTTTGGGCTATTGGCAGCATCATATTACACGGTTCAAGAGCAACGAAGTCATTAAGTTGGCTTTTAACGGTTATTGTGATTCCTTTCGGAGGACCACTCTTATATTACTTATTTGGGGTTAACCGAAGAAAATTTAAGTTTTTTAGACTGCGCCAAACAGAAAAAAGAAAATTATATAATGAAAACTACAGTCAATTAGAAAGCTCCGAAGAAGCATCTGAGATTGCTAATCCCAAATATTCCAAACTTTCAAACTTAATTAAAGAGAACTGTTTTTTTTCTGTTTACGCCAATAATAAGGTTGTACTTTTTAATGATGGGAAAGAAACTTTTGATGCTATTTTTGATGCCCTTAAAAAAGCCAAAAAATTTATTCATTTACAATATTACATCTTTGAAAAAGGGGATATAAGCAATCAATTGTACGAAATTTTAGAAGAAAAAATTACAGAAGGTGTGGAGGTCCGTTTGATATATGACTCGGTTGGAAGCTTTTCGTTTAAGGATAAAATTATTAAGAGGTTTAAAAAAATTGGTGTCAAAGCATTTCCTATAATGCCTTTGCGTTTTGGTAATTTACTGTTTACACTAAACTACCGCAACCATAGAAAAATTGTCATCGTTGATGGTTTAATTGGCTTTATAGGTGGTGTAAATGTATCTGATAAGTATATAGAAACAACTGGACTTGGTATATGGAAAGATATGCATTTACAGGTTGAAGGGCCTGCCGTTGATAGTATTCATAGAGTTTTTATTAAAGATTATCATTTCGCCAGCGACGAAGACCTTTTATTAAATGAAAAATACTTGCCTAAAAATGCAGCAAAGGGCGATTCAAGCTTACAAATTGTCACCAGTGGGCCCGATTCTAAACAACCGGCTGTAATGCAGCAATACATTGCCATGATGAACAGCGCTACAACATCTATCTTTATCGCGAACCCCTATTTTATACCAGGAACTACTGTGCTACAAGCCTTAAAAATAGCAGCCTTAAGCGGTATTAAGGTAAGTTTACTAATTCCTGAAAAATCAGACTCACTGATGGCTAAATACAGCATGTTCTCAAGTTTTGAAGAATTGTTAGCCGTCGGAGTTCGCATTTATTTAAGAAATGACTTTTCACATAGTAAAGTAATTTTAATCGATGAAGAATTAGCATCTATCGGTTCTGGTAATTTTGATCACCGCAGTTTTGAACATAATTTTGAGGCGAACGCATTGATTTATGATAAAGAGGTAGTTGACAAAATTTGTAAGGAGTTTAAATCGTATTTTGAGAGGAATGAAACCTTAGATTACAAATCATTTAAAAACCGATCAATCATCCAAAAGTTTTTAGAGGGAATGGCAAAATTTCTGAGTCCGTTATTGTAAAGTTTGCTGCTATTTGTAAGGTTTAACAATTGTACTAATTTTAAATGCGATTAAGGTAAGACAGTACCTAAATCTTACCTACATTTACCCCCACTAACAAATATAAAATAGATTAAAATGAAACAAATTATAGGAGTACTAGTTTTTGCAATTATGGCATCCTTTTCAGCTCAGGCCCAATCCATTTCAAAGAATGCTTTGGGTTTACGTCTTGGTGATAATGATGGTTTTGGTGGAGAAGTATCGTACCAAAGGTATTTAAAAGAAAATAATAGACTGGAATTTGATTTAGGATGGAGAAGTTCTAATAATATTGATGCTTTTAAGCTTGTAGGTTTATACCAATGGGTGATGCCAATTGAAAACCGATTTAATTGGTTTGTGGGTGTAGGTGCCGGTTTAGGTTCTTTCGATGCTGGCGAAAATGATGGTACCTTCGCCTTAGTCGCTGGAGATATTGGTATTGAATACAATTTTGATTTTCCGCTAATTTTATCGCTAGATGTACGTCCTGAATTAGGTTTCAACGATAGCTATTCTGATGATTTAGATTTAGATATCGCCCTAGGTATCAGATACCAGTTTTAGAAAAATGAAAAAAGTAATTCAAATTAAATATAAAAAGTGGCTTATAGCCACTTTTTGCGTTTTAATCCCTTTAGTCGCTATTTATATGCAAGAAACAAATAAAAAACACAGCATTCCCGATGCCATAAAAACCGAGGCCTTAAAAGCACTTTCTTACTATCCAGAATTGAAGCACACCGGAATAGAATTTAGGTTTAAAAAGAATATCAAAAAATCGATTATGCAGGCACAACCTACTTTTTGGAGCCTAATTAAAGGAAAAAAAAATAGAAGTTATAAAATCTTCATTAGTGAAACTTTTAAAATTGAAGGGAAACAATTTTCAGTTACAAAAATCCCTAAAAATGTCTTGATTGGTTGGCTTGGTCATGAACTTGGTCATATTATGGATTATAGAAATCGAAGTAGCCTAAATTTAATTTGGTTTGGGATTAAATACAGCTTTTCAGATTCCTATATTAAAGAAGCGGAACGTGCGGCAGACACTTATGCAGTTCAAAAAAACATGGACAGCTATATTTTAGAAACTAAAAATTTCATCTTGAACCATACCGATTTATCTGAGGTTTATAAGGCAAGAATTAAAAAATATTACCTTTCTCCTAACGAAATTCTAAAACTTGTCGAAGACAGAGACCTAGGCTTAGACCTGGAAAGTGAACATTAATTTTCACTAACAAAAGCTTCCCACTCTTTAAATTTTTCTTCTCCCATAACACGCTCCATTTTAACTTGCCCACCCTTCTTCTTGTTTCTCGCATTCCATTCCTGAAAAACTGAAGGCGAGATTAAGCTGACTTTTACACCTTTTAGCGCTTTAGATCGTGCTACTTTATAATTTTTGTTGGCTTCTTTTAAATAGGCGTCTAATGCCTCAGCTACCTTTTCTTCGTCTAAGTTTGTATCGCAACCCAAATACCAACTGTGGTAAAAATCATCATTATAACGCTTTGCACTTAAGGTGTATTCTGGAATTTTAACATCAAAAATTGTCTCTAATTGATTTACAGCAGCATCTAATTTTTGGACAGACAGTTGAGAGCCCACCGTATTTAAAAAAAACTTTGTTCTACCCGTTATTTTAATTTCGGCACGCTCCACATCTGTAAATTCAATAGTATCACCAATAAGATAACGCCATGCCCCAGAAACCGTGCTTATCACTAGGGCATAATCTTGGTTCATCTCCACTTCGGACAGATTCAAAGACGGAGCGTCATCGGTTAAAGAACCATCACTTTTAATGTATTTAGGATCAAACGGAATAAACTCGAAGTAGATACCGTTGTTTGTTGCCAATTTCATGGCAGTTGTATCTGGTCTTGTTTGGAAGGCTATAAAACCCTCAGAAGCCAAATAGGTATCTATAACCGTTATGGGTTTCCCTAATAAGGCATTGAAACTTTTTTTATAAGGCCCAAAGGCAACCCCTCCAGAAGTATATACTTGTAGGTTTGGCCAAATTTCATGAATATGCTTTAGATTGTGGTCTTTGATCACTTTTTCGAGCATTAATTCTATCCAAGAAGGAATACCACTGAGGGCTCCAATATCCCAGTTTTTTGCTTGATCTGAAATCTTTTGAACACGCTCATCCCAATCTTCTATTTGAGAAATTTCTTCACCAGGCTTATAGTAACTTCTAAACCAAAAAGGAATTTTACTAGCACTTATTCCGCTAATTTCCCCTTCTAAATGCTGATCCTTTTTCGTTAAATCTGTAGAACTCCCTAACATGAGAATTCCTTTTTCAAAAAATTCTGCAGGCAAATCAAAATTAGCCAATGCAGCTACCTGAGCTATTCCCGCATCGCGAATAGCACTCATCATATCATTAGTTACTGGAATTTTTTTACTGCTTGTACCTGTGGTACCCGAACTTAACGCGTAGTAGTCTGGAGTTCCTGGCCAGGTGATATTTTCTTCCCCATTATGGAGTCTGGACCACCATTCATTATTAATTTTGTCGTAATCAAAATATGGGATGGTCCTCGAAAAATCTTTTAAAGTTTCTTTTGATTGTAGTAGCGTACTAAACTTATAATGTTTGCCAAAGGCCGTGGCTTCCGCATTTTCAAGTAAATGTATCAAAACTCCTTTTTGTTCTTCTATGGGGTTAGCCTCCGGCGTTAAAGTGTCTTTTAAGCCAATGACGCCCTTAATTATTTCTCCTAAAATTGCCATAAATCATGTTTTATAAGTCAAAAAAATCGACAAGGAAAAATTTTCCTTGCCGACTTTTTAAGTAAATAGTTTATTGTATTCATAGGATCTTACTTACGCATCCACTACTTGCTTCTCATGTTTTCCCTCTCTAATTTCTTCTATAACTTTAGCAATAAAAGCGGGTAAATCATTCGGGTTTCTGCTCGTTACTAGGCCATGGTCCACGACCACCTCTTTATCCATCCAAGTGGCGCCAGCGTTTAAAACATCATCCTTAATGCTCTTGTAGGAGGTTATTTCTCTGTCTTCAATAACTCCTGCACTAATCAATAACCACGGGGCGTGACATATTGCTGCAACTGGTTTATGACTTTTAAAGAAATTGCGGATAAATTGCAGTGCATCTTCATCTATTCTTAAAATATCGGGATTTATAACGCCACCGGGTAACACCAAAGCATTATACTCAGACTCGTCAGTATCTTTGATTAAATTATCTACAGCGATTGATTTTCCCCAATCTCCATTATCCCAGCTTTTTATTTCGCCTTTTTTATTTGATATAATATGCACCTCAGCGCCTTGATTTTTTAAAGCTTTTAAGGGCTCAAATAATTCCGAAGCTTCAAATCCGTCGGTTGCTAAAATGGCTACTTTCTTATCTTGTAATTTCATGTTTACTATTTTTAAATTAGTATTCCGTTTCATTGTACTTTTTCAAGTACTCAATGCTAAAAATACAAGCAATTTATCAAAAGGTTGTGCTGTAAAGCATGTTTATTGAACGCTAATACCATACCATGAAAAAAGTGCATAAACTTAGCTGAATTAGCCAGTTTACACGCCTTGTACAAATTGAAATCTGGGAAATACTACTCTATTGGCGTACCACGTAATTTCTTGAAGTTTTTATAGTTATTCTTTACCCTTTGTTCAGGAGCTCTTTCGAACTCTTTCTCCGTTACTTTATATGCTTTTTGAACACTATCTAGTTTTGTATGCATTTCTGCAATTATTTCGGCATAAGAACTATCATCTATACTGTTTTTAAGCTCTTTTGGGTCTTTTTCAAGGTCATAAAACTCCCAAGTATCAATGTCATCATAAAAGTGCATTAGTTTGTACCTATCGGTTTTAATTCCGTAGTGCTTTTTAACCATATGAAAAGCCGGATAATCATAATAGTGATAATACAGCACGCTTCTGAACTCTTCTTCATTCATACTACCGTTTAACAAGCCTTTAAACGATTCTCCTTGCATGTCTCTAGCCATCTCCATTTCTCCTGCAAAATCTAAAAAAGTAGGGGCAAAATCTAAATTTTGAACCATGGCATTCACTTTTGTACCTGGTTTAATAACACCAGAATATTGCATTACTAATGGTGTTCCAAAAGACTCCTCGTACATAAAGCGTTTATCGAACATTCCTTTTTCGCCTAAATAAAACCCTTGATCTGAGGTATAAACGACAATCGTGTTCTCATCTAAACCTTGTTCTTTTAAATAGTCTAAAATACGCCCAATACCTTCATCCACCGAAGCAATGGTTGCCATATAATCTTGTAAATACCGTTGCCCTTTCCATTCTGCCAACTCTTTTCCATTTAAGGCAGCTTTATGAAATGCATTATTTTTAGGTAAATACGCGGCATCCCACTGTGTGCGTTGCGCCGCAGTCATACGCTCAAAATCTGAGTTCCAAGGGTTATGCGCTAATTCGGTACTTCCAAAAGCTTTGGTCATTTTAAGGTCGTGTCCTTCATACATATCCTTATAAATCGTTTGTAACTGCTCAGATGCTGCTTGTTGATTTTCAAAGTTTGGAAAATAGGTGTCAGGTAAGGGAAATTGAATACCGTCAAATTTATTCACATGCCGAAGCGCTGGCATCCAATTTCTATGCGGGGCCTTGTGCTGTACCATTAAAAAAAATGGGGTGGTATCGTTTTGTTTTTTCTGCAACCAATTTAGCGCATCATCTGTGATAATATCTGTTGCATAGCCCTCAATTCTCGTGGTATCTCCGTTTTCAATGAAATCAGGGTTGTAATAGTTCCCCTGATCTACAATAATTTTCCATTGATCAAAACCTTCTGGATAACCGTGCAAATGCCATTTCCCGAATATAGCGGTTTGGTATCCAGCTTTTTGTAGCATTTTAGGTACTGTTGGCTGACTGCCATCAAATTGATCTCCGTTTTGTCTAAATCCATTGATATGGCTATGCTTTCCTGTTAATATCACGGCTCTACTTGGTCCGCAAATGGAGTTGGTGACGTAACTACGATTAAAAAGTACTCCATTTTGCGCAATTCTATCAATATTAGGGGTCGGTGCTACCTGACTCAAAGCATGTCCGTATGCACTAATGGCTTGTATGGCGTGATCGTCAGACATGATGAAAATAATATTTGGTCTTTTTTTTTCGGCCATCACCTCTTTTTTCTCTTCCTCCTTACAAGAAAACAAGCAAAGCACCAATACTAGAGAACCAATAAAATATTTCATTTTCGTTGCAGTTTAATGTTTTTTTTAGGTTTATCATTATTTAAGATTGCCGTATTGATAAAGCTTGTGATAATGCTAGTTTGCGCGAAGGCCAAATTAGCCCAATCGTGATTTCCTTGGGCATCAACGGCTACAGTTTGAGCAATTTCAAAATAACGAAGTCTTTTTGCAATCGTTTTAGAACCATCTAAAACCAAGTACCCAGGTGCACTTTTGTCGCAATAATGATGTGAGGCTGTTTTATAAGGGACTAGGTTATCTTTTTTACCATGAAAAAATAAGGATGGAACGGAATTTTCTTTAGAAATATAATCCACATTCAGCATCGCTCCCGCAAAAGAAATCAGTCCAGCATACCGAATATGTGCATACCTCGGATTTTGAAATTCGGGAAGCTTTTGCATAAAAGCCGCGTGTAAAATAGCTTCTGCACCAGCACTACTACCCACTAAAATAATGTTTTGAGGATCAACACCTAAGCTAACGATATTTTCCAAAATATAGGAAGTAGCTTGTAGCACATCATCCGCAGCCCAAGCAAAGGTTTCTATCTTCTCTTGCGCAGGCGTTTGACAATTAAAGCCTTTTCCTTTTCTTAGCAATCGGTAACTCATAGAAGCCACAGCAAAGCCTTTTTTAGCCATCACTTCACTAAACTTTTTCTCTAAAGGATTATCTTTTTTTCCACCGGAAAATCCGCCGCCGTGCACCAACAACAAAAGGGGTTTTGAATGAAAAGAATCGTCCTTGGCTTGATAAAAGTCTAATGCTAAGTTTTCTGCATAATTAAACGTTTGCATCGTAACATCGGTAAAAATATCATCCACATAACGTTCTTGAGCTAGTGCACTAAACCCAAACAAGTTGAGCAATAGTGGCACATATAATAAGGTATTTAGGCGAAAAATCTTCATTTATTTTAAGGTAAACGTTGCTTTTTGTGTTGCATTAGAATTGGTTCCTACAAAAACTTCAAAATCTCCTGGTTCTGCTACAAACTCTAAATTCGAATTATAGAATTTTAAATCTTCAGCCTTCAGTTCAATAGTTACTGTTTTGGTCTCTCCTTTTTTAAGGAAAACTTTTTTAAATCCTTTTAATACTCTGTTTGGAGGTGTAATGCTTCTTACCACATCTCTTAAGTATAACTGAACAACTTCTTCTCCATCATAATTACCTGTATTTGTTAAGCTAACACTTAGCGCTAAAGACTCGTTTTGACCGATTTCAGTTTTAGAAACTTTTAGATCAGTATATTCAAAATCTGTATAACTTAAGCCATAACCAAAGGGCAATAAAGGGGCGTTTGGTGCATCTAAATAGTTCGATTTAAATTTTAAAAAGGTCTCTGTCGGTTGTGGTCTTCCTGTATTTTTAATACTATGGTAAATCGGGATTTGACCCACATTTAAAGGCCAAGTTGCTGTTAATTTTCCCGAAGGATTATAATTACCAAAAACAACATCAGCAATAGCATTCCCAGCCTCGACACCTGGAAACCATACTTGTAAAATACTAACTGGTAAGCCCATTTCCTCTTCGATGACTAAAGGTCGTCCACTCATTAAAACCAAAACAACTGGTTTTCCGGTCGCTACTAAAGCGCGAATTAATTGCTTCTGACTATCAGGAATTTGGATTTTAGTTCTGCTAGAAGATTCTCCTGTCATTTCTTTAGCTTCTCCAACTACGGCTACTACAACGTCTGCCTTTTTTGCCACCTCAACAGCTTCAGCTAATAGTTCTTCGGGAGAACGTTTATCAACGACTACCGTAGTACCAAAAACATTCACGTTTTTAGCCATGATTGAATCATTGGTAATATTTGCTCCTTTAGCGTAGCTTATTTTAGCATTGGGTGCTACATTTTTAAATCCTTCTAAAATAGGAATAGACAATTTAAAGTCCCCAGTAGGAGCCCAAGTGCCTAACATATTCGTTTTATCATTCGCTAAATCACCAATAAGGGCAATGTTTTTATCTTTTTTTAAAGGAAGTGTATTATTATGCTTTTTAAGTAACACAAAGGATTTTGTTGCCGCTTCGCGCGCAATTTTTCTATGCTCAGGTCTCAAAATATCTTTTGCAGGGCGTTTTTTATCAATATAACGGTAAGGGTCATCAAAAAGTCCGAGTTTGTATTTTGCCTCTAAAATTCTTCGGCAAGCATTCGTAATTTGTGCCTCGCTCACCTTTCCTTCGTCATAAGATTTTTTTAAGGTAGTTAAAAAGCCTTCTCCCACCATATCCATATCTAAACCAGCGTTTAGGGCTAAAGCAGAAACAGCTTGTAAATCGCCTAATCCGTGCGCAATCATTTCGTTAACCGATGTATAGTCAGATACCACGAAGCCCTTAAAATTCCATTGATTTCGCAATAAATCAGTTAGCAACCATTTATTTCCTGAGGCGGGAATACCATCTATGTCGTTAAAAGATGTCATTACACTTCCTACACCGGCATCAATAGCAGCTTTATATGGGGGAAAATAGTCATTGTACATCCTTATTTTACTCATGTCCACAGAATTATAATCTCTACCCGCTTCAGATGCTCCATAAAGTGCCATATGTTTAACACAAGCCATCATCGTATTTTCGGCGGTTAAATCATCACCTTGATACCCCATAACCATTGCTTTTGCAATTGCTGAACCTAAATACGGATCTTCACCAGCACCTTCAGAAATACGTCCCCAACGGGGATCACGAGAAATATCGACCATTGGAGAGAAGTTCCAGTTGATACCATCGGCGGTGGCTTCTAGTGCAGCAATTTGTGCTGTTCTCTTTACTAATTCCATATCCCAAGAGGCAGCTAATCCTAAGGGAATCGGGAAGGTAGTTTTATACCCGTGAATAATATCAGAACCAAAGATTAAAGGAATCCCTAAGCGCGTATTGTTTACGGCAAAATCTTGTGCTTTTTTAATTCTTTCGGGAGTAGCGATTCCAAATAGCCCTCCAACTTGACCTGCTCTAATTTTTTCTTCCACATTGCTACTCACTACTGAGCCTGTGGCAATTCCGCCACCGGGAGTCACTAAATTTAATTGCCCTATTTTTTCTTCAATCGTCATTTTAGACAATAAAGCTTCTACTTCGGGAATAGTGGTTTGCGCTTGGGTAAAAGTGGATAAAAAACATAAAACTACTACACTAGTATAGGTTGTAAATTTGCTCATTGTACTATTGATTTTAAAGGTTGTGTCCATGCTTTTTCGTATTCGGTTTCATTAAAAAAATTCTGATTTGTTTTGTTCGATATTATTTTAGCTCGTACAAATAAATAATCGTCTGTAATGGCCAACTCGGCTTTCAGAGCCTTTGTTGTACTGATAATTTCAGCATCGGTTGAATTTCTCTTAACACCTATAAATTGAATTTCATACGTTACATTCGCTTCAGCTTTGATTTCAATATGTAATTTTTTATTGTTGACTTCTGCCTTTTTTAGCACAACACCTGTAGAAGCATAAAAATCACCTTTTTCCATGGCTGAAATGATGCTTTCTGCTTTTAAAGAATCTGCTAAAACCATTACCCATCCTCTACCTGCATTACTATAGTTTTTATCAAATTGATGGTAATGATGACTATCGTCTGCCGCAATACCGAACAGTAAAGCTTTGTTATTGTGTAGGTAGTCGATATTTAGAACATCCCACATAGCCTCAACACTAAGGCGTGTTGAATCACCGTAATTATTAACTAAAGGATGCCCATTATAGACTTCAAAAAATTTAAGATTACTTACTTTTTTTAAATCCTCAACCGAAACTCCGTACCCAAAATTAGGATGATTTACATGTGGCATTATGGGCACACCAAGTTCTTTTCGTTGGACTAAAATTGCGTCAATATTATTTTGAATGATAGAGGAAACATCAGCACCTGTTTTTGGATCTATTTTTTGTTGAATATTGGTAGCGTTAATGTGAATCGGTTTTTTCTCAAAATACATGGTTAATTCTTCGGATGGAATTAATAAGAATTTACCTTTTTCGTTAAATAGCGATTGATACTCCTGGTAGGTTTTTAATTTGACCTGAATTCTGTCTAAACTATCAATTTTATGGTTTACCCATGATTTTCCGAATTTATCGAGATAATCTTGAAAGCCTTTTTGCAAATAGTCTTTTTCTGAAATAGTAATCCATTTATCGCCTTCATTTAAGGTGTTATGATCCGAAAGTACCGTAAAATTATAGTTGTTTACTTGGTACCAATCCATGATCATTTCAGGAAATTCATCCCCATCACTCCAGTAGGAATGTGCATGAAGATTTCCCTTATACCACTGTTTTTCAGTTGTTTTTTGTACAGCACACCCTGATACACCTAAAAAAAGGCCTACAATTAAAACATAAAAAATAGTACTTCTAAACATTTTTTTTTTGCTATAAAATTAAATCTCTATAATTAAAAGCAACAGGTGCATTTGAACCTTGAAAATACCATTCATCCGGTGTTATAAACTCCCATTTATGCAAATCTTTTGAGAGCCTATATCCCAAAAATCGGGTAACGAACATATCGTATTCATTTCTGAATTTTACTACGACAGGATCAGCCCCTGAACGATACGCCAAATCTTTATCCGAATTACACCCCATATAGGTATAATCTATATTCACAGGATTACAATAGGTATTTTGCTGTGCAGAAATAACTTCTGAAAAAACAAAAAAGCCTAGTATAAAGAGTCCTTTTTTCAGTTTATTGAACGTTAATTTCATGCTTATTTTAATTTATTTGAAAATAACCAAGCTAATAAATCAGGCTCCGCAAAAGCAGGATCCCAGCTATTATGATTGGCTTTATCATACATCGTAAATTTTGGTTTTCCACCATATTTTAACAATGCAGAAACCATCTCCAAGGATAATTCAGGATTCACGACATCATCATTAGCACCGTGAAAAACCCATAAAGGTGTATTAAAAAAGTCTTTAGCGCCTTTTGCTTGCCCACCGCCACAAATAGCTATGGCAGCAGCAAAAACAGTAGGTTTTCTATGCAAGAGCTCAAACGTACCCATGCCGCCCATAGAAAGCCCCATAACATAAACTTGATCTGCTTTAACAAAAGGTTTGGCTAGCGTTTCATCCACCAAATTCATCACCAAAGTCATCGCTTTGGTTGGTTTTCTATTGTAATTAAACTTTAGTCTAAAAGGTCTTTTATTTCGTTTCACTTTAGCATTTGACCAGTAATCTTCGGTAGCACATTGCGGAAAAATAATAATAGCAGGAAAGTTTTCTAAGTTTTCAGCTTTCGAAAATAATGTGCTCCCATGTACTAATTGCTTTTGATTGTCTTCTCCTCTTTCCCCTGCGCCATGTAAAAAGAAAACAACTGGATATTTTTTAGTATCTGAAAAATTTTCAGGGTATAATATTCGATATTTTAAGGTGTCCAGTTCTTTAATAAAGCTAGCTTCTGCGTATACATTCTCTTGAGCATAGCTTTGAACTATTGTAGTAAAAAATATAATTACGATAAGTTGTATTTTATTTTGCATAGCTAAATCCTAATTTGTCCAGTCCAGCTTTTACCTCAGTATTTTGCATAAATAAATTCCAAAGTAAACCTGTTCTATAGTTTTCAATCATTATAATTTGAGGCCCTTGATCGATAGCTAAATACGCATCTGCCACCCAAAAATCGAATTGTGGGCTAAAAGCATCGTAAAAACCTGCTATGCCCAACAATTTGTCTTTATTTTTATAAAAATAGCGCATTGCACTTAGCGATTCTTCTGGTGTATAAGGAATAGAACTTATCGCTGCTGTTGGTGAAATTACCCCTGTATCATTCATTGGTGAATGTGCTGTATAGCCTATACCTCCTGTACTATTTCGGGTATAACTGGCCGTTAAGCCCCAACAATCTTTACCGTAATCTTTAAATTTCTTCGGGTTTTCAACGGCATAATTGTAGTTGATCAAAGAATGGCTAATGCTTGCATCCCCATAATTAACATACTCATCGGCCAAACCATTTGGGTTTAAGCCTAAATACGAATAATGCGAAAAAAACAAAGGACCACCTAAAAGTTGAGAGCCTGGATGCCTTACAACTAATGGATGCCCATATTTTATATTTCCTGATCTGATTCCGCCGTTTGCAGCCCAACCGTTGGTATACACTTCTTTGGAAATACTATAATCAGGAGAGGCAGCTGCCAACACATAGGTGATTAGCGTTTCGTTATAGCCTCGCAACATCAAATTAATCGCAAATCCGTTGGTCGGACTCCAATGCCAATACAAGGCATTTTGGTTTTGGGTATAAGTATTCCACGCTACCCCTTTCCAAAGCACATCGACCTTATTCGCTAAAGCTTTTTCGGTATCAGAACCATTCTTAAAATACTCTTTGACACAAATAAGTCCTTGCACTAAAAAAGCAGTTTCTACTAAATCACCCCCGTTATCTTGGGGACTAAAAGGACGTACTTTGCCCGTATTGCCATCGAGCCAATGTGGCCAAGCACCACGAAAACGATCTGCATTTTCTAGGAATGATACTATTTTGTTTAATCGATCAACAGCCTCAGATCGACGCACATAATTACGCTCGATACCTACTAAGATGGCCATTAAGCCAAAGCCTGTTCCACCAACCGTTACTGTATTTTGGTCATTTGCCGGGTTTGATGGATGATATCTTTCTCGCGCTGCACCTGAATTAGGATGCGCAAAGTCCCAAAAGTATTTAAATGTTGATTTTTGAGTTAGATCTAACAATTCGTCATCCGTAATTTGTACTTCTGGAGTAGGCAATTCGGAACCTCCAGAAGGTGCCTGTTCACCTTCTTTTGAACATGAAAAGCCTATAATTAATAGCACTAATGTTAAATATTTAGACATGTACCTGAAATGTGATTACCAATAGAATTGTATTGACGAATTAAAAAAATAAGGTATTAATGTTAATTAGAATGTTTTTAAGGTTCAGAAATGAAACCTAATTTATCTAACCCTTTTTGAACATCTTTATTTTGCATAAATAAGTTCCATAATAAGCCTGTCCTATAATTTTCAATCATGACAGGTATTGGTCCTTGATCAATCGCTAAGTATCTTGGTAAGCTCCATTTTTTTTCAAAACTAAAAGCATCATAAGGACCATACTTTCCAATTAATGAGTCTTGTTCTGTGTACATAAATCGTAAAAAATCAAGACTTTCTTTAGGGGTATAGGGCATAGAAGACAAGGCTGCTGTTGGTGAAATAACACTTAAATCTTCATCGGGTCTGTGCCCTGCATACCCTCTCATGGAATAACTAGAGGTTAAGCCCCAACAATTGGGACCATAGCCCTTAAAATTATTTGGGTTTTCCATAGCATGCTTATAGTGTATTAAGGCATGATTTTGGTTTACTTTCCAATAATCTGCATATTGATCACTAAGGCCTTTCGGGTTTAAGCCTAAATAGGAATAATGTGCCCAAAATAGAGGACCTACAGGGGCATCGCTGTGTTCGTAATGATTTATTTCAGTTTTTAAACCGTAGTAAACAGTATCTTTCTGAATAGCGCCATTTCCTGCCCAGCCATTCTGATACACCTCTTTTGAGATGGCATATGTTGGCGATGCTGCTCCTAAAACATACATAATAAGCGCTTCGTTATAACCACCTACAGGAAAGTTCATTTCCCAACCGTAGTTTGGAGACCAATGCCAATATAAGGTGTTTTCACCTTTCGTATACCAGGTAAAATCGACCTCTTCCCAAAGTTTTTGAATCCTATTTCTAAGTTCAGTTTCTCTTTGTGTGTCTTGATCAAAATATTCTTTTACAGTGAGTAAACCCTGCAATAAAAATGCCGTTTCTACTAAATCGCCACCATCATCTTTTTTGCTAAATGCTTTTACCTTCCCAGCAGGCGTTAACCAATGTGGCCAAACCCCGTGAAAACGGTCTGCCTTTTCTAAATAAGAAAGACTTTTTTCGTAGCGTTCTAAAGCTTGTGCTCTGCTTATAAAACCACGTTCAATTCCCACTAGAATAGCCATTAGTCCAAAACCTGAACCACCTATAGTGATGATGTCTCTATCGTTAGAAGGGTAAATACTATCTAGGTGAATTCGTTCTCTAGCTAAACCTGAAACAGGTTCAGCGCCATCCCAAAAATAATTGAAGGTTTGTTCTTGAACCTTATCTAAAAGTTGGGTATCTGTCATTTTCGGATGACCAGCAGTAGGGTCTGCATCTGATGAATCTGATTTAGCCTTGCGACTATTGCACCCCTCAACTACAAGTACAATAGCCACTAGAACTAAACTCAAAACTAACTTGACTAAATTTTTCATGGAACCTAGGATATACTGTTTAAATTAAAGCTACCTAAAAAGTAGGGAATACCTCAATGAGCGATATACTTTTTAGATAGCTTTATACCTTTTAAATTATGGTGTTTTAATTGGCGTTCATGATCGCCATTATCTCATCGAGTGTAAGTACTTTATTATATAATGCAAGTTCATCCATATCACTCAAGTCAGACAAGTGGTTAAAGATTAAATACCTCGGTGCCCCTGACATAATAGACATGGAATCACAACCTGTCCAATCTAAGCCCGTAATATCTCTTTCTGCACTTAACACCCCATCTAAATAAATAATTACTTTAGTTTGTGAAACAGTAAATGCTACATGTACCCAATCGGATCCGTTGGCTAAAACACTTGGAGTAACTGCGGTTCCATTAGCAGTACCGTTACCTACATTTACTCTTAAGCTTTGGTTTGCCCCACCTTCTCTAAATACTCGTATACCATTATTTCTATTTCCAGGTTTATCCGGATTGGATGCGTTAGGGTCTGGTGGGCTAATCGTTAAAATACCAGCACGATTAGTGCCTGGGTTATTTATCTTATACCAAAAAGTACCACTAATTTCATTACTTAAAAGACCATCCGCAGGAAATGTTACATAAGCGTCATCCGCTCCTGAATACGCAGCGGCACCAACTTTTGAATCTGCAGTAAAACTCGGGCTTCCTACTACAGTTGCATCGGTTTTACTTACTGCTTCTAAAAAGTTGTTTTCAAATGACATTTTAAAAGTCTGGCTTCCATTAGCGATAACATTAGTTATTTCTTTTTGGCTTAGTTCTTTATTGAATATTCGTAATTCGTCTAGATTACTTAAATCAGATTTATGACCCCATTCTGAAAAACGAGGAGCACCAGACATAATAGAAAGTAAATCACAACCCGTAAAATCAACACCCGAAATTGTGGACTCTCTAACAGCAACGCCATTGATATAAACAACAGCTTTCGACGGAGAAATAGTAAAGGCTAAATGCACCCAACCTGCATCATTTGCAACATCAGCAGCCGTTCCGCCATCTATCCAAGAATCCGCAGTACCATTACCTACATTTAACTTAAAACGTTGAAAACCTGCAGCACCATTTTCACGAAAAAATCTAAATCCGTTTCTTCGATTATTTTGCACATCAGGGAAATTAGGATTTGCGGTATCTTCAGGGCCCATAACTAAAATTCCTGCACGATCAGGTGTAGCATTAAGGTTATACCACATGGTAGCACTAAACGTTTGACTCTGTAAAGCAGTAGCAGGGTATGTTAAATAGGAGTCTGTAGCCCCTGCATAAGCACCTGTGCCTATCTTAGCATCAACTGTAAAGCCTACTGTACCCACCTGAGTGGCTTCATTACCACTTATAGCTTCAGAATAATCACCATCAAAAGCCATATAAAAATTTTCTCCCTCAAATACTGGGAAATAAGGAGGTGTATCCTTTTTTTCAAAGGTAGCAGTTTGTGTAGCGACTACATCGTTTATATCCGTAACTGTAATCGTAATAGTATGCATTCCCGTAGCCACTTCGCTCGTTAAATCGTCTACTACTACTAGTTTAGAATTTGCAAAGCTACTTATATTTGCTATTTCTGTACCGTCCAAAACAACTGTTATATTGGCAATTCCAAGATCATCTTCTACTTGAAAATTAATGGTGATAGCTGCTAATGGTTCACCTGAGCGAACAACAGTAGCTCCACTTGGACTAGGAGTATTGAGCGTAATTACAGGTCCATCGTAAAGAAAGTTACTAAATTCCGGCCGCTCTAAGTCTTGACAACTAAACGAAAAAATTGATAGCAGTGCTAAACCTAAGTATTTTAAAGTCTTATTTTTCATGGTATTGGTACTTTATGTATTAATAATTAGGGTTTTGAATAATAACGCCACCTGATTGATCAATTGCCTCCTGAGGAATTGGGAAAAGCTCATGCTTGGGCAAGTATCCTAAAGTACCCAATGTTGCTGAAGCATCACCCCATCGCACTAAATCATAAAACCGATATTCTTCCATGGCTAATTCAACCCTTCTTTCTTGCTTAATCGCATCTCTAATAGCAGACTGTCCTGAGGCAGATGTATTTGCCAGACCTGCTCTTGAACGAACGCTATTTATCAAGGCTAAAACTTCTGACTGTGAAGCAGCTCCCGATTCATTACCAGCTTCGGCAGCCATAAGAACTACATCGGCATATCTAATAATTTTAATGTTCTCCCATCGATTACCATTGATGGCTAAACCTGCACGAACAGTATTCATTGTATAGGCCTTTTTATTCCAATATTGCTGTGCTAATGGTGGAAAACCAGGTAGAGTTCCACTTCCAAAACCTCCATCATCTTGGCCCGATTCTAATATGGTGTTTGTTTTTCTTGCATCACCAGCTTCAAAAGCATTTACAAGATTTGTTGTAGGCGTATTAAAACCCCAACCTAAATTCCAAACACCTGTTCCTCTTACTCCCTGAGAAATAAAATAATTACTATTAAAGGAATCCCCATTTTCGGTAACAGTTTGCTGAATTTCAAAGATAGACTCTACACCGTTATTACCACTTCTTTCAAATAAACTAACCAAACTAGGATCTAAACTATAAATGCCAGAGTCAATAACTTCTTTAAATTTAGCATAAGCATTAGCCCAATCGTTCTGATACAAATATAATTTTGCTAAAAGTGACTTAGCAAAACCAGACGTTGCTCTACCTGGAAAACCATTCCAGGTAAGGGGTAAGTTTTCCTCAGCAATACTTAAATCATCTTTAATAAATTCATCAAGAGCTGCAATAGAAGATTTGGCAGCAAAAGCATCCGAAGGAACATCGATAGTAACGGTAATCAACGGAACCTCTCCAAAATCTCTTCGTAATTCAAAATACATTAAAGCCCTAATTACTCTAGCCTCAGCATCGTTTATTAAACTTCCTTCATCTGTATCTCCTGATTCACTGATATTGTTTATCACTTCGTTACAGGCGAAAATTACTTGATAATGACCATTCCACCACCCTGTGCTTAAACCGTTCGTAGGAATATATTGAAATTCATTGAACACATTCCCGTTCGCTGCAGAATCTCCAGAAGTGCTTCCTTTTTGTGCGTCATCAGATCTTATGCTACCAAACCAATATCGCTCCCATCCACCAACTCTAGTTCGTAAGAGAGAGTAAATTCCGAAAACTGCAGTTTCCTGACCACCAACGCCTAACTCCTCGTTATTGGCCACTTCACCTAGGGGTAATTTATCTAACAAATCATCTTGGCAAGCAAAAGAAAATGCTAACAAACACAGCAGAGAAGAAATTTTTAATCTTTTAATTAGTTGTATATTTTTCATACTTTTTTTTTAAAATGTTAAACTCATACCAAATGTAGAAATTACCGGTATTGGATAACCACCACTATCAATACCAAAAGCTGTAGGAGAACCACCAGCCTCAGGAGTAAACCCTGATGTCTCTGTCCAAGTATACAAATTTTGAACATTTGCATATATTTTTAATTGTTGTAATTTTAATTTTTCAAGAATCTTTCCATCCAAATTATAGCCTAATTGAATATTTCTAATCCTGAAATAACTACCATCTTCAATCATGTAAGTAGAAGGTAGTCTATTATATTCTGTAGAAAACAATCGAGGTTCCCAATTGGATGATCCTGAACCATTCCATCTGTTAGCTCTTTCTGATCTATAGTTGAATTGAGCGAAAGAATTACCATTACCCCAATCACGGTATATTTCATTGCCATAAACACCCTGAAAATCGAGGTTTAAAGAAAAGTTTTTATACTTTAAGTTGGTGTAAAACCCATAAGTAAGATCTGGTGTCGGGTTGCCAATAACCGTTCTATCTGCTGGTGTAATTTCACCGTCACCATCAAAATCTCTATACTTAAGATCACCAGGAGCATAACTACCCAAGGCACTTGGTGGTAAAGAAGCAATATCTGCATTTGATTGATACACCCCATCAACAATATAGCCATAAAAATGACCAATCGCTTCACCCGAAATTGTTCTTGAAGCCGTTCCGTTCCCAAAAATTGCGGCATCTTCAAACGTTGATAATACTTCATTATTGATAGTCGTTACATTACCCCCTAAAGAATAACTAAAATTTTCATTAACCCTGCCATCCCAAGAAAGCTCAAATTCGAAACCTTTATTTTCTATTTCTCCGAAATTATCAAAGAAGCTTTCTACTCCTGTATTTACAAAAACCAATAAATCTTCTGTTTTTCTGTTGTAATAATTAGAGTTGAACGTTAGTCTATTATCGAACCATCTTGTTTCAAGACCCACTTCCCACATCTTTACGGTTTCCCATTTTAAATCAGGATTTTCTTCAAATCTTTGAATGAATCCAGGGATCACCTGATCTCCGAAAACAGCTGTTGCTCCTTGATTTACTCCAGGATAGAAAGGATAGTTAGTACCTCCTGGTAATGCTTGATTACCTAGTTGGCCTAAAGAACCCTTTAATTTTAAAAAATTAAAACTACCCGAGGTATCCATAAATTTTTCTTGAGAAACAACCCAACCTGCACCTAATGACCAAAAATCTTGTGCTCTATTATCAGGAGCTAATTGAGAAGTAGCATCTCTACGGTATGAGGCATTTAATAAATACTTTCCATCATAATTATATAATGATCTTGCTAAAAAAGAAGATGTAGCTCTATCTGATTGACTAGAGCTTGAGGTTCTGGTTGCTGGATCACCGTAAGGATATACATTTAAATACCAAAATCTTGAATCGTCTGGAATAGAACCCACCGAAGAATTAGGATCGCTTTGAACACTACCAGAAATATTTTCTGTATAAAATTGTGTCGTTGTAAAACCAGCAGTAGCATTTACATCGTGCTTACCGAATTGTTTAGTAAAAGAAAGTATATAATCTTGTTGAAAATTAAATGAAACACCATTAGACTGATTTACTCTTGATATTTGATTCCCATTAAAGTTTTCAATTTCATCAGTCTCAGACACATAAATACCCACTAACGGTGTATAAGATCGTGATCTAAAATTATTGTAATCTCCGTAAATAGTAGCCTTAAAATTAAAGTTTTTTAGAAAATCGATTTCTGCAAACATACTCCCTACAAAACGGTAACGCTGGGCTATAGCTTTGTTTTTGGTTACCTCAGCAACCAATGCTGGATTTCCAATTTGGGGACCACCAATTTCTACTGGTAGTTGATTGTAAAGCCCATTAAATTCAGGACGACTATCAAAATGAATAGGAGCTACAATCGGTGTAGCATTTAATGCCGAACCATATCCACCCTGATTAGGAAGTCTGTCTTGGAGTCCATTAAGGGTAACTCCCATTTTAAAGCTCTCCGTTAAGGAATACTCGTTGGTTAAGTTCATGGTAATCCTTTGTAAGTTTTCATCCTTGATTAAACCATCCTCAGACCGATATCCTAAACCAAAGGAAAGCTTATTCTTTTCCGTTGCATTTTGAATGCTTAGGTTTGTAGTTTGTAAAAGTGCTGATTTATTGGTAATTCGATCTACCCAATCCGTATCGCCGTTAAACTCTGTATAGTAAGAAAATGGAGCCGCCCCTTCATCGACCAATTGTTCATCATATAATTGTCTAAAAAGTGCAGCGTCTGCCAAATCGGGAGCACCCGCCAAATTTTTAAACCCTATCGACGAATTTAAATTTACTGTAAACTCTCCGTTTCTGGCCTTTTTGGTAGTCACAATAATTACCCCGTTAGCACCTCTTACTCCAAAAATTGCCAGAGAAGAAGCATCTTTTAAAACCTCAATAGATTGAATATCATTTGGATTAACAAAGTCAATATTTTCAGCAAATATTCCATCCACTACAAATAAGGGACTTACATTATACCTACTGCTTGTTCCTCTAATTCTAATATCCGGATTTTGACCAATTCTACCAGAATTGACTACTGACAATCCAGATACTTTTCCTTGGATAGAAGCTATTGGATTCGTCGCTGGTTTATCAGCAACCTCATCTCCTTTTATACTTACGATAGATCCAGTTAGATCTCTCTTTTTTGCCGTTCCGTAACCCACGACCACTACCTCATCTAAGGCTTGCGAGTCTTCAGCAAGTGAAATAGTAAATGTGGTTTGGTTGTTTATAGCTACTTCTTTACTGGTGTATCCTATATAACTAACTACTAATACGCCATTTGGGCTAACATTATTAAGGGTGAAATTACCATCAAAATCGGTCTGAGTTCCTGTTGTTGTACCTTTTAGTACAATGGAAGCACCTGGTAAGGGTTGACCACTATCGTCTGTTACTGTTCCTGAGACCGATAAATTGCTTTGTCCGAATAGCATTACCTGAAAGAGAAGTAACGAAATTGTCAATATTACATTGCTTATTTTCATAGTTGTTCATTAATTGAGTTAGATTACTGCTAAATTAACAAATACTTAAGAATTATAAGGGTCATTTAGGTATACACAATAAATACATCAGTGGTGTTTTCGGCAAAACTCCGCGTATTTCTTACTGAAATACAGTAGTGAAAAATTAGGATGAAGTTAAAATTTTAACATAGTGATGTAGTAATGATGTATTTAAGACTGCCTTGAATAGGCTTATTTAATAGTGGATGAGAAGATAAAAACAGGTTTTGAGCTTTAATTTTGATGTAACCTAATTTTAAATCTGTAGCATTAAAAAAAGCACCTTAAAGCTTAAAACGTAATCAAGTAATTCGATAAATAATCTGAAGTCTCCATATTTAATTTTTTACGAAGTCTGTACCTATGAATTTCTACCCCTCTTAAGGAGATACCCATTAAGGGGGCAATTTCTTTAGAACTCAAATTCATTTTAAGATAAGCACATAGCTTTAAATCTTTTGGAGTAAGTTTTGGAAACTCTTTTAACAAACGTTCAAAAAAGTCTTCATGCAGTTCTTTGAAGTTCATTTCAAACCGTTTCCAATCTTCTTTATCATTAACCGATTTATCTAATTTTTTTATAACTGTACCATAACGCGACGCACTGGTGAATTTATCTTTGTTCATCACCATCATATTTTTCAATTCTAAAATAACTTCGTTTTTTTTAGCAATATTTAAGGTCGTGCTTGTTAATTCTTTTTGTTTTAACTTAATTTCTTTGGCTAGTTTTTCTTTTTCTAATTTAGCTAAGTGCTCTTCTTGTTGACGTCCTAATTTCTCTTCAAAGCTTCTTTGCTTTCTTTTTAACTTTTTCCGGTTATAAGCTCTAACTGCGAATATCATGGCAATAAATACCATAACATATAAAATTTTACTAAGTATACTTAAATACCAAGGAGGAGCAATCTCAAAATAAAATTGTAAGGGTTCTGAATATTTACCATCCATACTCACCGTAAAAATTTCAATTTGATAGATACCATAAAATAAATTTTGAAAATTTATAGTACCCTGATCAACGTTATAGGCTTGTATTTTTGTTCCATTATTTATGGTATAATAATAACTAGGCTTGTCTAAATTAGGTGCAGAAACTTGAAAAGTTATATCCTCTGCTGCTTTATTGGTGAGCTTAAAGAGCGTATCATTAAGCGTGTAAAGTTTGTTTTCAGTTTTGAAAAAATTTAGACTTGGTTTTGGAACGAAATTATTATTTAACTGATTCGTTAGTTTATAAATGTTAACGCGTGCAAAACCGTCGTTCAATGTTAATTCAAAAATCGAATCATTTAATCTCGTTACACTCTCGGCATCAGGAATGAGGCGCTTTTGTAAGATACTTTCTGCAATCGTTAAATTAGTTGTTCTTAAATCCGTAAATAGTATCTCCTTTGTTTCGTTATTTATAAACCAGAAATAGGTTCCATCATTATAGATTAGTTCTTTATCCGTGAATTTTTTGAATTCGTCAAATACTTCTATTTTGTTGGCTATCGCATTATAGGCATACCAAATACCATTAGCATAAAATACAATTTGATTCTTTATACTGTACACTTTTACATTATAGCTATTAGGGATCACTTCATTATCAAAAGTCTGCGAAGTTTCTATTTTATCTAAAGTTTTATTCAAGCTAAGCCTAGAAAAACCTTTATAGGGGTGCGCTACCCAGAGCACATTAGCAGATTCGAAACAAAGTTGTTTAACAGGAAAGTTTATTCCTTGAATTGGTTTAACTTTCCATGTTGATTGACCTGTTTTTTCGAATTTAGAGATACCCACATAGGTGCCTTGTAAGTAGGTATTAGTGCTTTCTGGAACCTTAACTAATTGATAGCCTCCAGAAATATCGGAAACCTTTTCTAAGGACTCTTTACTTATTTTAAAGGTACCCGTATTATGGCCTGCAAATAATACGCCATCCACGGTCAATAAATCCCAAACATGACCCTGCGTGCCTTCGACAAAGTTTAAAGTATCATTTTTAAAATAGTAGACCCCAGTATTACTACCGATATAATGCACATTATCTTGAAGGGCTAGATCATAAACCGTACCGATCGCTCCTGAAAAATCAGTATAATACGTGATGGGCGAGTTTGTTCTAACTCTATCAATACCATTGTCTAAACCCAGCCATAATTGATTTTCATCATGAGCCATAGCAAGTACCGTATTATTCTGTAGTCCAGTTTCTCTGTCTAAATTAACAAATGAATTATGAAGCGTGTCCACTAAATAAACTCCTTTTTTAATGGTCCCAAATGCCAATTTACCATCAGAAAGAGCAATCATATCGTTTAATTGATATCTTTTCAATTCGTCATTAAGAGCGGTGTCCCATTCCTTTATTTCTCCATTTTTATATAAAAAAACCCCCTCTAATTTTGTACCTAGAAGCAAGCCTTGAGGTATCGCTAACATCGAAATAATGGTCTTGTCAAACGTAGCCAAGCTCGAAAAAGAAACGAGCGTATCATTTTTAATTTGATACAGTGTATCATTTGATCCTGATACCATTATTTTGTCCTCGTAGACCTCGATATCATTAACAATAATAGGTACATCAAGCACCTTTATCGTATTATTCTTATAAATGTAAATACTAGAAAAAGACCTGAAAATAATAGCCTCTTTATAGACCAAAATTTGCCAAAATTCTTCATTCGTAAATGTATAATTCGTGATTAAATGAGTTAAAGAGGTATATGCCAAGGTTCCAAAATCACTCTTTTCCCAATATCCAAACTCTTCATAAGACCCCGTGTATATTTTATCGTTAACAGCCTTAACAGAACGAATTATAGTGCTATTTGGAAGTTTGTTAAGAATCCATTCCTCACCATTAAAATGCAATAAACCTTTATTATTTGCGATATAAACAACACCTTGCTTATCAATAGTTATTCCCCAATTTTGACTGGCCGCTTTATAATCAAAAATTTTATAATTATAAATAGGTGGAAATACTTTTTGTGAAAACAACAAAGAGCTAAGTAAAAAAGAAATAAAAAATAGAATGTACTTCATGTCATAAAATAGCGTTTGTTTCTAATTGCTGTTAAATTTACAAAACTAATAGCCACAGGTAGGGTAGAAACATCAATTCTACTTTTTTCGAGATAAAATATGTATGGAACATATCAAGGTAAATATAAAACACTTCTTCGTAAAACCTACACCCAAAAGTTTCACTTTTAGATAATTATAACTAATGCGTTAAAGAAACTAGAAAGAAACAAAAAAGCTTGAACATTTAGTAAATATTCAAGCTTTCTATACTTCATTTAAAATTTAGTTATTCATAAATTAAATACTTAGCCCTAATGTTCTTAAAGGTACCTAACCCCGTTTTCCAAGTACTTTTAATCTCTTCAAAAGATGCACCCTCAATAATTTGCTTTCTCAATGCATCAGTACCCGCTAATCTATCAAAATGAGATTGATGCTTTATAAAGTCTTCCTTTGAATCGCTAGCATTGTAGGCATCGATTAACCAATTCAAATTTATTTCACCTAAGATTGCTGTTTCAGTCAAATCAAGTCCGTAGCACTCTTCATTTAAATATTTTGGACTTTTTGCTCCAAAATTAGGTACTGGTGTGTAGCTAAATTGATACGTTTCTCTTGGCAGATTAGGGGAGCCAAAAACCTGAAATTGAGTTTCAGTTCCTCTTCCTGCATTTATATTGGTCCCTTCAAACAAACACAAACTAGGGTATAAGTTTATCGCCTTATCATTCGGTAAATTAGGTGATGGTCGTAAAGGCAAACTATATGGTGTTTCGTGTGTATAATTTTCTAAAGGAATAACGGTTAAATCGCATTGAATTCCGTTTTTTAACCACTTTTCACCATTGATCATTTTTGCATATTCACCTATCGTCATCCCATAAACAATAGGAACAGGATGCAAACCAACAAAACTTTCAAATCCTTTTTCTAATACTGGCCCGTCTATATAATGTCCGTTTGGATTTGGTCTGTCAAAAACTACAAAGGGAATATTATTTTCTGCACAGGCCTCCATCACGTAATGCATTGTTGAGAGGTAGGTATAAAAACGAGCACCAACGTCTTGGATATCAAAAACTACGATATCCACACCCTTTAATTGATCAGCTGAAGGCTTGTAATTGGTTCCGTACAAAGAAGTAACTGGCAAATTCGTTTTAGGATCTTTTTCATCTTTAATTTTAGCTCCTGCATCTGCATCACCCCTAAAACCATGCTCTGGAGCAAAAGCCTTTACAATTTTAACGCCAAGAGACAATAAGGAGTCCACCAAATGAACACTGTCTTCATTTTCGGAATTTCGCCTAAAAATAACAGACGTATTATTAGCAACAACTGCTACATTTTTGTCTTTAAAAAGCTTTAGATATTTATCTGTTTGGTTCGCTGCAACGATAATTTCTTTTTTTGTTGTCCCTTGCTCTAATACTGTTTCAGTATCAGAACTTGTATTTTTACCTTTTTGTAACGTTTGACCACAACTAGAACTCAGGAAAAGGAAAGAAACAATTACGATAAAAAAAGCTTTTAATCTCTTTGTATTTTTCATGCTAAACAATTTTGATCGTCTTTAGCTTCAAATATACTATTCTAAAAAGAATTTATCTCTTTATTCTTGCAAGAAACAAAACAAATAAAGACATCATCCTACAGCCTAAAAACACTAGTGATAGGATATCCTAGTAGCTACAAAAACTAGTTACCATTCATCGAATAAGGAACGCCTAGGTTCCAAAAGAAAAAAGATGATCATTACTTATTTTTTTAAAAAAAGAAATATCTTGCCAAGTATGGGCATATTTGATTTTAGAGATCTGAATAAAAGAAAAAAAAAGACTCAGACTATAGGTATAGAGTGTACAACAACCGAGGTATTTCTGAATAAAATACCCATTAGTTTCCCCACTAAATACAGCATTATAAAAAATATATTAGGTGATGCAACACGTATTGAACCTATAAAACAAACAAAAAATAGGGTGTATTTGTGGGACGATTTAGGCATTTATTGCTCCACTGCAGATCCAGAAAAAATGTTAATGTTTTTATTAGTAGAAGATAATAGGTATGGATTAGGCCATCAGCCGCTAAAAAATTTTACCGGAAGTGTTTCGATCGATGGTAAACCTATGGAAGAAACCATTCAAAATGTTGGCTTAGAAAGACCGTATATGATTAGAGCCATTAGCAAAGATGATAAACAAGTTGCTATTGCTTTAGGCTGGAATCCGAGTGCGTCTTAATGAGCACAACACATGATAAAAGTCATATTTATTGACATTTGATTGTACAACCTTTGTTGCCATTCTTAAAAAGCAATCATCATGACCCATCAAAAACTGCCATTTATCCTTCTTTTTCTGCTAGGCTTAAGTTTTAGTCCCATTTCAGCGCAAACTTTAGAAGTAGATGCCGATCTAAGAGCTCGATTTGAATATCGCCATGGCTTTAATAACTTATTTCCTGATAATGCCGATCCTGCTGCATTTGTAAACCAAAGAACACGTCTTAATTTTAATTACAAAGCGGAAAAACTGCAATTATTTATCGCCATTCAAGATGTCAGTATTTGGGGTGATACACGGCAGATATTAGCTATTGATGGGAATGACTCTTTCTCTTTATTTGAAGCCTGGGGAGCATTGCAAATTAATGAAAACTGGTCCACTAAGCTAGGGCGACAAGTCCTCTCTTATGACGATGAACGTATTTTTGGCGCTTTAGATTGGGCGATGCAAGGTCGTTTTCACGATGCCGCACTTTTAAAGTACCAAAAAGGTGATTTCATGATGGACTTCGGTGCTGCTTTTAGTCAAGAGACCGACCGAAATGAAGGCAACGACTTTAGAATTCAAGGCTTCTTCACCTATAAAACTATGCAATATGCGTACTTAAAAAAGTCTTGGGAAAAAAGTAGTGCCAGCGTTCTTTTTCTAAATACTGGATTTCAAGATTTTGATGTGAATGCCATTGCAGATGGAGTTTCTTATAGACATATAGCGGGTTCCTATTTTAAATTCCCAATTGAAAAAGTAAATGTAGCTGGAAGTGCCTATTATCAATTTGGAAAAGCAAATGCAACAACTGATCTAGCCTCTTATCAAGTAGCTTTAGAAGCTACCTATAAACAAAATAAAGTGCTTTACGGCTTAGGCCTTGAGATTTTAAGTGGAACAGATCAAGATGGCGCTACTAAAAATAATTCGTTCTTCCCATTATATGGTACCAATCATAAATTTAATGGCTTTATGGATTATTTCTACGTAGGAAACCATGCGAATAATGTGGGGCTCAACGATATCTATGTCAAAGCTGTTATTACTACTGGAGACAAATCTAATCTCTTGGTAAAAGCACATTATTTTAGTGCGAATGCTGATCTAACAGGAAATGCTGATGCTTATTTAGGGACAGAAATAGATGTGGTGTACACACAATCTTTAATGAAAAATGTAAAACTAAATCTTGGCTATTCTCAGATGTTTGCTTCGGATAGTATGAGTTTAATAAAAGGCGGAAGGCCAAGCGACAATACCAATAATTGGGGCTGGGTTCAATTGATTATTAATCCTAATTTGTTTACGACGAATTTAACTAAAAACGCCAACTAAATTTTTATCCCCCAATGGCTATCATACTTCGATTATTGTGAGAATCAGGATCTTTAAATTGTTCTAAAGTTTCCATTCCATTCCGTACTTTTTTCTTTGCCAATATCGCTTTTTGAATTACTGGTGCAATTGATTTCCCCGCGCGAAGTGGTGTCAATAAATCAGACTCTGAAGAAGAAAATAAACAATTTTTAAGTTGTCCGTTCGCTGTTAATCGAATTCTATTACAGCTGTCACAAAACGGGTTCGTAACAGAGCTAATAACGGCAAAAGAACCTTGATAGCCTTTAATTTGGTAGTTTTTTGCGGTATCATTCGGCGCATCATTTAAACGAATAAAACGTTGTGAACAGTAATGCGAATAGACTTGCTTTAACACTTCTTCTAAGGATACAAGTTTTTCTAAATTCCATTTGTTACCATCAAAAGGCATAAACTCAATAAATCTAATTTGTAAGGCTTGGGTCTTTGTGAGCTCTATAAAATCGATAATCTCGTTTTCATTAAAACCTTTTATCAAAACACAGTTAACCTTAACCTCAAAACCCTCTTTTACTAATAATTGTATGTTGTTGTAAACTTTGCTGAAATAATCTCTACGGGTTATAGCAGTATTTTTATCGGTGTTCAAAGAGTCAAGACTGACATTAATTTTTCGTAATCCAATTTTTTTAAATTGATCTATAAATTTATCCACTATTACTCCATTGGTCGTAATCGCCAATTCTACCGGTAGGGAAGCCAATTTTTCTAAAATTAAACCCACATCTTTACGCACTAAAGGCTCACCACCGGTAAGTCTTATTTTAGTCACGCCGTTAGCCACAAATTCTTTAGCGATGGTAAAAATTTCCTCATAGGTCATGATATGAGACTTTGGCGAAAGCGCAATGCCATCCGAAGGCATACAGTAGGTGCAGCGCAAATTACAGCGTTCGGTAAGTGAAATACGCAAATACGTGTGTTCCCTGCCAAAAGTATCGGTCAATATGTTGTTCGTTGCTGTCATATTAATCGTGCCTTGCACCTTTTAAAATTCTAAAAACATGTAAAATGGAAGGAAAAATAGCCTCCATAGATTCTTTTGCGCCATTCGTAGAGCCTGGTAAAGCGAGTACTAAAGTATTTTTAATCGTTCCTGCAACACTTCTGGAAAGCATAGCATAAGGCATACGGTCTTGTCCATATTTTCTGATGGCTTCTTCTACCCCAGGAATACTTCGATCTAATAAGGGTTTTAAGGCCTCTGGCGTTACATCGCGACTCGACAAACCTGTTCCACCCGTGTATATAATTAAATCCGCCCCATTAGCTTGGTAGTATTTTGCCTTTTCTTGAATGATGCTAGCTTCATCAGGAATTATAATATAATCCTGTACAGCAACTTCACACTCCTGTAATTTTACCATAATCGCCTTACCCGCTTTATCTTCTTTCTTACCGGCTGAAATAGAATCAGAACACACAATAACCACTGCCTTTAAATCGCGTTTAAATGCATCCTGAAAACTCGATTTTCCTCCTTTCTTTTCAACTAATTTTATATGGAACAGCTCAATACCTTTATCAATAGGTTTTAGCATATCATACATATTCAGCGCTACAACACTCGCACCGTGCATAGCCTCTACCTCAACACCTGTTTTATAAATAGTCTTTACGGTCACCAGTACTTTTATAGCTAATTCGTCTATTTCATAATCAATTCCAGTAAATTCTATAGGCAAAGGGTGACAATCTGGTAGTAAATCAGGCGTTTTTTTAACAGCTAAAAGTCCCGCAGCCTTACTCATGGCAAAAACATCGCCTTTGGGTACGGTTTTATTCAGAATCGCATCAATAGTTTCTTGGCGACTTACTTTTACAATGGCTTGTGCCGTTGCTGTTCTTAAGGTATTACTTTTATGTGTTATATCTACCATATGCCTAACTATTAACTTTCCATTGATGTGATGCGTCTTCAAATAGCTCTTTCCCAAAAACAGGTACCTCTGCTTTAATCGCCTCTACAACATATTCCAAAGCCTTAAATACCTCTTTACGACGTGGTGATGATACAAATACAAACAAACAAATTTCGCCTGTGTTAACCGCGCCCAAACTATGGTAGATATGCATGCAGGTCAGGTTGAATTTTGCAAAGGTTGCTTCCCGGACTTCGTGAAACTTTTTATTCGCCATTTCTTCATAGGCCGAATATTCTATGGCCACAACGGCCTTGCCGTTGATCTCATCGGCACGCACTTGTCCTAGAAAGATATTGTGCGCCCCAATATCCGTTTTGGATTGATGTTTGGCGATTGAATTCGCTATAAATTCGGAGGAAATGGCTCCTTTTATAAATACATTCTTGTAGTTCATTTTTTTTAATTGATAGGTGATTTCAAATTATCTAATTGTTATTAATCATCATGTTGTTAGAAAAAGACTGAAGTCCGGTTCGCTTTTAGAATCTGGAACCTTACTTCTTTACTTTAGGATCTAGGCCCTGACGCTGGTTTTAACAGTAAGAACTTTATCTCTGTAGCCACTAACTGATCAAATCATCCCCCTGCAAATGGAGGCAAGAGTGCTATTTCCTGTCCTGTCAGCAGGGTATCCTCAGAAACCAATTCTTGATTTTGGGCCATCCTAAAATCCTTATTTTGAAGTTCAGGGTACTTTTCCAACAAAATACCTTTTAAATGGGAAATAGCACCCTCAGAAACCCTAATGTTTTCTGAACTACATCCAGTAACCTCTGCAAGCATCCCAAAATAGTTTATTTCGATAGTCATATTTTTTTATTTATTTCTCTTAAATCGTTCTTTTAGCATTAAATTCCCTTTAGGTCTTTAAACTCTTGATCTAAAAACGACCAACATTTTGCATTTATAGTCTCAAAGGCTGCTATTAGATTTTTACCATAAGGTGTAATGATCGTACCTCCTCCTTTTTGTCCACCAACCGATGTGATAACTACGGCTTCTTTTGCCGATTTATTTACCGCATCGATAAGCCTCCACGCTTTTTTATAAGACATCCCGATCGACTTTGCCGCTTTTGATAAAGAGCCTTTTGCTTCTATTTCTTTTAATAAGCGGATTCTTCCTTCTCCGACTAAAACATTATCCCCTACTTCAATCCAAATTCTACTTCTAATTTTATAATCGTTCATAGACCTGAGTTTATTTAAAAGGCAATAGAATAGTTTTTACAATTTCACCTTTTTCTAGTTTTACACTATCCTCGGGTAAAGAAACTAAAGCATTTGCCGTACCAAAAGCACTTAACATAGCAGAGCTTTGTCCTGATAAAATTTCTACCCCTGCGCCGCCTATTTTCGCTTTTAAAAACTGAGCTCTATCGCCACCAACAACCGTATAATCTGTTACTAATGGAAGAAAAATAGTTAACAGATGTGCCTCTTCTACTCCTTGGTATTTATTTAAAAGCGGATACACATAAACATAAAAACAGGTAAGCGCTGCCGCTGGGTTTCCTGGTAATCCGAAAATAGCCGTTTGCCCTTTTTTTCCAAAATACAAGGGTTTTCCTGGCTTTTGCTTCACTTTATGAAAAATTTCATCTACGCCAATAGCATTCAATGCTTTGCCCACAAAATCATAATCCCCAACCGATACACCACCAGTAACAATGACCACATCGTTATTTTCAATGGTTTCATGAAGCGCTTCTTTTGTGCTTTCAAAATGATCTTTAATAGCAATAACTCTGGTATTGGTATAGCCCAATTCTTTTAAAACAGCGATAAGCATAGCACTGTTCGATTCGTATATTTTACCATGAGGCAACTCTTGACCGGCTTGTACCAATTCATTCCCAGTAACCACAACAGCTATAGCTGGTTTTTCTGCCACTTCAATCCTTGTAACTCCTAAACCAGTTAGAAAACCAATGTGTGTTCCTTTTATGCTGGTTCCTTTGGCCAATGCTACAGCACCTTTTTTTATTTGCTCACCTTGAGGTCTAATGTTCATCATAAGCTGCAAAGGATCTTCCACTACAATAGTATCGGCATTTAGCCTTACTTTTTCTTGGATGACCACGGCATCTGCTGTATCAGGAACAGGTGCTCCTGTAAAAATACGAACAGCTTGGCCTTTATTCAACTGCAGTGAATTAACGCCACCTGCCTGAACTTCACCTATAATTTTATAGCTATTGGTCTCCCCTATGTTCAAAGCATAGCCATCCATAGCCGATTGTCTAAAAGGGGGCATATCGATTAAAGAAATTACATCAGTCGCTAAAACACAGTCTAAGCCATCACGAAGTGAAATCTCTCTCGTTTTAAATCCTTTTGAACTATGCGATAAAACCAATGCTAATGCTTTTTCAGAACTTATCATTTAGCTGTTCCTTTTTTATTTTTTAGTATAGTTTAAACTCGGAAAAACGGCCCTATTTTTTTTACTAAGCTTGAATAAAATCGTTATTCCCGTACAAATATAACGAACCTATTTTATTTCATAACATGACAATTGTCATCTTTTTTTTTGTCCTGTTCTACTATTTTTGCTAAATTGTTAAAAAATTGTTAAACATTCTCAAAGTAAATCCAAGCCTACAAAATGCCCATAAAAAGTTACCTAGCTCACGCTATTAGTGGAAAAAAAGAAGATTTAATGCATGCTTTGCTGCGCTTAGGTCAGTGTGAAGTTAGACCTGCAGAAAATCAAGATATTTTAGCCCTAGTAACCGAAACTGCAAACGAAGCTGAAGAGGAACTTTTAAAAGAAAAGATAGAAGCCATCTCAAGTCTTAAATTATTATCGCTAGTTTCTGGCTTTAACACACCTGAAAATTAAAATTTACATGAACACATCAACAACTGATAGAAGAGGCTTTATTAAAAAAATGGCGATGTTATCGGCCATATCCGCTGCTGCCTCTATGTTTCCAGGCATTATTTTCGCTAGTGAACAAGAAAAAGGAATTCCTGAAGATGCTAATTTACAATGGAAAAAAGGACCTTGCCGATTCTGTGGTGTAGGTTGTGGAATTTTAGTAGGTACTGAAAACGGAAAAGCTATAGCTGTAAAAGGCGATCCAAATTCTTCGGTGAATAAAGGTTTATTGTGTGTAAAAGGATACCATCAAATTATGTGTTTACAGTCTAAAGACCGATTAACACATGCTTTGGTAAAGAAAAATGGCAAATATGTGCAAACTCCTTTAAACGAAGCGCTTGATTTAGTCGCTAATAAAATGAAGGAAACTATTAAAAATCATGGTAAAGATTCAGTAGCCATGTACACCTCTGGTCAATCTACAATTCCTGAAGGGTATATAGCTTCTAAATTAATGAAAGGGGCCATTGGCACCAATAACTTAGATTGTAATGCACGGCTTTGTATGGCTAGTGCTGTTACCGGATTCTTAACTTCCTTTGGCGCAGATGAACCCATGGGTTGTTATGAAGATATTGATCATGCCGATTATTTTGTAACTTGGGGAAATAACATGGCCGAAATGCATCCCGTATTATTCTCAAGAATGTTAGAGCAAAAGGCAACACGTGGCGCACAAATCATCGATTTTGCAACGAGAACTACGCGCTCTAGTACCGCATCTGACCGTTCTATTTTATTTGAACCTCAAACAGATTTAGCCGTGGCGAATGCCATTTGCTATGAAATTATAAAGAATGGTTGGGTAAATAAATCATTCGTTGAAAAACATTGTAGCTTTAGTAAAGGACTTACCAATATTGGTTATGGTTTAGAAGACAATTTTACATTTACGGATAAACCCGAAAAAATAGATTTTGCAGCGTATAAAGAATTTTTAAAAGAGTATAGTCCAGAAAAAGTGTCTAAATATTCTAAAGTATCTGTAAAAGACATTAAATATTTAGCTTGGATTTACGGAAACCCGAACAACAAAGTAGTGTCGTATTGGTGTATGGGTATGAACCAGCACACTAGGGGTACTTGGATCAACAATCTTGTCTACAATATTCACTTACTTACGGGTAAAATTTCACAACCTGGCAATGGGCCGTTTTCATTAACGGGTCAACCTTCTGCCTGTGGTACTGCTCGTGAAGTTGGTACTTTTACGCATAAACTACCAAAAGGGGTAGTTACGAATAAAGAAAATAGAGAATTAGCAGCGAAAATTTGGAAAGTTCCTGTAACGAATATCTCACCAAAGCCTACCTATCATGCTACCGAAATGTTTAGAGCGGTAGATCGTGGCGATATTAAATTTATATGGACACAAGCTACCAATCCACTAGTATCATTGCCTAAAACAAGTAGATATCGTCCAGGAATGCAAAAAGACTCTTGCTTTGTGGTGGTTTCAGATGTATTTCCTACACCAACTTCGGATGTCGCTGATGTAATTCTACCTGCTTCTTGGCATATTGAAAAGGACGGACTTTACGGAAACTCTGAACGTAGAACCCAATATTGGAATAAAATGATTGATGGTCCTGGAGAAACCATGGATGACGCTTGGATGTTTATTGAAGTTGCTAAACGTATGGGCTACGGGGATTTGTTCCCCTATAGCAAAGAAAATCATGTTGATGAAATTTATAACGAATACCGACAATTTCATAAAGGCCCAAAGCATGAAATGGCACCATTAGAGGTTTTGAAAAAAGAATCTGGGGTTATTTGGCCTTACGTAAACGGAAAATCTACACAATGGCGATTTAATGCTAAATATGATCCTGCGTGCAGTAATGGAGAAGATTTTCATTTTTATGGGAATGCCGATGGTAGAGCAGTAATCTGGCAACGCCCCTTTGAAGAAGCCCCTGAAAAACCAGACCAAGAATACCCATTCTGGTTAAATACTGGTCGTGTGGTTGAACATTGGCACACAGGCTCTATGACCCGTAGAATTCCTGTTTTACACCAGGCGATGCCAAATGCTTATGTAGAATTTCACCCGGATGATGCTAAACAATTAGGTGTAAGAAATGGAGAAAAAATCAAAGTAACTTCACGAAGAGGTTCTTGTGTTTTACCGGCATCTATTAATGAAAGAGGCTTACCTACAAAAGGGCAGGTATTTGTTCCTTTCTTTGATGAAAATATGATGATTAATGATGTCACGCTTGATGCTTTTTGTCCTATTTCGAAAGAACCAGATTATAAGAAATGTGCGGTTAAAGTAGAAAAAGCCTAGACACTGAAAGCCCATAATGGGCATTTAAAAAAAAGGACAAAGCAACCAATAGCAATAAATTTTAAAAAAAGGGTAAGCGTAATCATATTAAAATGAAAAAGAGACTTGGAATCATATCATTTTTTGTAATCATCTTCATTGCTTTTCTAGTGGTGTGGAACTACAGCTACCAACAGGGACAAGAAGAAGCCTACATACCTTTAATTGAAACACCTACTGGAAATTTTATCCCTTCAGAAAGCGGTGCATTTAATCGGTTTGATGCCTCAGGTCTAGACTATTATAATATGCCTGTAGATGAAAACCATCAACGTTCGCTAGACACCTATTATGATAATAGAGCCTATGTTGGCGCACCTCCAAGCATTCCTCACCCGGTGAAAGAAGAGCGGAGTTTTGGCGGAAACACCTGTATTCAATGCCACCAAAATGGCGGATTTGTTGCAAAATTTAATGCCTATGCACCTGTGACACCGCATCCAGAAATGGTAAATTGTCGCCAGTGCCATGTCACTAAAAATACAAATAACACCTTTACCGATGTGGCGAGTGCTGCTTCACAAAGTACAGGTTTTGTAAAAGTGGCAGCACCAAAAGTGGGTGAAGGCGCCAACAATGCAATGCCTGGAAGTCCACCGATGATGCCGCATACCTTACATATGCGAGAAAATTGTATTTCTTGTCATGCTGGGCCAAGTGCTCCAAAAGAAATTAGAGTATCGCACCCCGAACGAATTAATTGCAGACAATGCCATTTGCCTGTAAAGGCAGCACAAACAACAGTAGATGCTAGTACATTTTTAAGACAATTCGATGACCTTAATGAAAAATAGAAGCCTAAAATATTATGTTATTTTAATGTTAGCAGTAGGTTTTTTTTCCTGTAAAGGAGAAGAAGAATATCATTCTGTTACTGATAAAATAGAAGCAAAACAAACGCCTTATCATGGCAACAAAAGTTCAGAGGAATTATTAACCGGAACTGAATTGATATCGATTACCGAGGGCGAGTATACCTTTTTAATCCCGGAACGTAAGGGACAGATTAAATCGTATGCATGTATTGAATGCCACAGCAAGCCTGTTGCACAAATGAAAGGTAGCGATGTGCAAAAAGCGCATTGGGATATCAAAATAAAGCATGCCAGTCTTGAAACTATGAATTGCGCCACATGCCACAATGGAGAGAATATGAACGAATTGAATAGCCTTACTGGAGCTGCGATAGATTTTAACCTCAGCCACAAATTATGTATGCAATGCCATTCTAGCCAATTTGAAGATTGGAAAGGAGGTGCACATGGTAAAAAAGTTGCTGGTTGGGCACCACCAAGAGCTTCAATGACTTGTGTGAATTGTCATAATCCGCACAGTCCTGGCTTTGAAAAAAGATGGCCAGTGCAATTTAACACACAAACAGAATTAGAACGCCAAGAAGGCTTGGATCATTAAAAATAAAGGTATGAGCGACAGTAAAAAATGGTTTTCTCTAGACATAGGCCAGAATAAAAATAAAGTAGAAGAAGCAGGTTCTTGTGGCTGCGGAAAAACCTCAGGAGGTTGTGGAAGCCATAAAGAAAAAGAATTAAGTGCTGATGAATTTTATGAAGCTGCTATTAACGCATCGATAGGTGAAGAACGACACAAAGATGGTTTTGAACAGGTTTTTGATGTTAAAATGGATAGAAGAAGCGCCTTTAAAAAATTAACGGCTAGCTTACTTATAGGCGCTGGAGCCGTGAGCACCTCCTGTAGCGTAACGGCAGGAGATGAGACAAAAGAAAAAGCTCAGATCGATTGGGAAGAGCAGTTTAAAGGCAACTATAAGCTGATGACTGATGATGAAAAGCAAAAAACCATCGACAGACTTATGCGTTCGTATGAATTGCGTACAGGCAAAAACATTTCAATGTCAGCAGAAAATGCAGAAGAAAATGTACTTTTCGGATATGCGTTTAACATCTCGCAATGTCAAGGCTATATGAACTGCGTAAGTGCTTGCGTTGAAGAAAATAATCAAGACAGAAATTCAGAGATGCAATACATCCGCATCCATGAAATGAAAGATGGGGAAGGATTAAAGTTTGAGACTGCTGACGATAATTATTACCATGAAGTACCTGCAGAAGGTCACTTTTATTTAGGTACACAATGTTTTCATTGTGATAACCCCCCTTGTGTAGATGTTTGTCCCGTACAAGCCACTTGGAAAGAAGAAGATGGTTTGGTGGTGGTAGATTATGATTGGTGTGTGGGTTGCCGTTATTGTATGGCTGCCTGCCCCTATGATGGTCGAAGATTTAACTGGAGCAAACCAGAGGTGCCAGAAAATGAAATCAATAAAAATCAGCATTATTTAGGAAATAGAATGCGCAAAAAAGGGGTGATGGAAAAATGTACTTTTTGCGTGCAACGCACTAGAAAAGGAAAAAATCCTGCCTGTGTTGAAGCATGCCCAACGGGTGCTCGTATTTTCGGAAACCTTTTAGATCCAGATAGCACTATTAGATGGGTATTGGCTAACAAAAAGGTGTTTAGACTGAAAGAAGATTTAGGTACAGAACCTAAATTCTGGTACTTTATGGATTAAAAATCCGAAACGATGTTAAAAAAGAACCGTACCGCGATATATCATTTTTTATATGATTCAAAATAGGAATTCATGAGCCAACTTAAAGTATTAAAAAGTTTAGTAATAGATAGTGTAGACACCATTACCAAAGGATCTTTAAAGTATCACCTTTGGATGGGAGCTTTAACGCTCGTAATGCTTATTGGAATGTACTGTTATAGCATGCAATTAGATGAAGGGCTTAGTGTTACCGGCTTATCCGATAAAGTGAGCTGGGGATTGTACATATCAAACTTTACTTTTTTGGTTGGGGTTGCAGCAGCCGCGGTAATGCTAGTAATGCCTACGTATATATTAAAAGATATTGATTTTAAACAGGCAGTATTGATAGGTGAAGGACTAGCCGTAGCTGCCTTAATCATGTGCTTAGCATTCGTTGTAGCCGATATGGGTGGCCCATCGGTACTTTGGCATATGATGCCAGGTATAGGCGTTTTTAACTTCCCTAATTCTATGCTTACATGGGATGTTCTGGTATTGAACGGATACCTATTTTTAAACATCAGTATTCCCTTTTATATTCTTTTTAGACATTATCAAAATAAAGAGGCAAAATCGAAAGTGTATGTGCCAGGCGCTATACTCTCTGTATTTTGGGCGGTTGCGATTCACTTAGTTACGGCATTTTTATACCAAGGATTGCAAGCACGCCCCTTTTGGAATAATGCGTTATTAGGCCCTCGGTTTTTGGCATCAGCATTTGCCGCAGGACCCGCTTTAATTATTTTGGTTTTAGCTGTAATTAGAAGTTCTACCGCTTTTAAAATAGAAGATAAAACCATCAAAAAAATTGCCATGATTGTTACGGTAGCGGCCCAGATAAATTTAATTATGTTAGTTTCTGAGTTGTTTAAAGAGTTTTATGCACCAACACACCACAGTGAAAGTGCCTATTATTTATTCTTTGGACTGCACGGTAAAAATGCACTATTGCCTTGGATCTGGACGGCAATTCCCCTAAATGTACTGGCCACGGTAATGCTCACTTTTGGAAAACTAAGAAATAATTTAAAAGTACTTTATTTCTGTTGCTTTATCCTATTTGTAGCGATTTGGATTGAAAAAGGATTTGGACTCATCGTTCCTGGCTTTATCCCTGGTGCCTACGGTAAAATAGTAGAATATTTACCTACAGGCATAGAAATTGGGGTAACCCTAGGTATTTGGGCCTTAGGTGCTTTTGTATTCACCATTTTGGCTAAAACTGCTATTGGCATAGAAACTGGAGAATTGCGATACAAAGAGAATAAATCGACTAAGTCGTAAAATAACGAAGGCTGATTGCCATGTACGTGGCTTTCTTTTAAATTAGACGCCTATGATTAATAAGGTTATCTTTAGCACAAACTAAACAAAATGGAAGCACAAAATTTTAAAAATCACGGTAAACTGGTAAAAGGATTTCATGGACTCTTATTTCTAGCCATATTGGCTTTATTACTTGGCGCTATTTACCACCTTTATCGTTCTACCCCAGAGAACCTTTATTTAGCGTCTCTAGTTGTTTTAATCGCTGTGATTTTCTTGGTTATGTCTTGGTTTGTGCGCAGCTTTCCACTAAAAGCCCAAGACAGAGCTATCAGAGCAGAAGAAAACCTAAGGTATTTTATAATGACGGGCAAAGTATTCCCTGAAGAGCTAAAAATGCAACAAATCATAGCCTTGCGTTTTGCTAGTGACGAAGAGTTTTTGCCTTTAGTAGAAAAAGCGATTAAAGAAAAGCTATCGAACAAAGAAATAAAAATGCTGATTAAAAACTGGAAGGCTGATTATTATAGGGTTTAGAATTTTCTTTAAACCATTTTTTTATTTTTTTTGCGGGATACCATGTGTTCATTATAAATATTTTATTTTTTATGCGGTGTTGCTTCCTGTAACTTCATGATATTGTATATCTATTTCCAAAAACTCAAAAAATGAGCCATCCCTAGTTCATCGTTATAACATCGGTACTAATTTTCTAATGACCCCATCTAGTTTTGACAATGCCATAGCTGCGCATGAAAAAGGCTTGTAAGTTGCAAATAAATTAGTCATTTTCTACCATCTTAACTTTCATCACTTTCGTTGTAGACTTAACAACTATTTCAGACGCTTTACGAACCGTAAGCCCTTCGTTAATAAGTTTGGTGGCTCTTTTTCATTAGGTCGGCTCGGGCTTTTTTTAAGATATACTATTTCCCTTTTAACCCAGAAGTTTGTATTTAAATTTTTAAGTTCAATTCATCTTTTATAGTTAAAAACAGCAATTTTTTCGATGTATTGCAGTTGGCATGTATTTCTTCCTATATAATCCCTCTTGGTCGAATTATTGCCTTCGATGCATACGATACCCCTTCCTTTGTATCAAATAAACCCCCCAGAAATATGAAAACAATTTTACTTTTTAAAGAAATTTATTTAGAAGCATTCCATAACCTAGGCAACTATGTTGTAAAACATTATTTCAAAGCTTTTGCCTTATTTACCCTAGGCATGTTTGCACTCGTTTTTTATGCCTTCTTGTTTAGATTGCTAACTGGTTTTGCTTTTCAATAGCAAACTAAGGAATATGTAAAAGATAGCTATGGTGAGCTAAGGAAGTTACTTTGCTTAAATATACCTAAAGACTATGTGATTATAACTGTCATGAATACGTCTAGTTTTTGCTCGTGAGCAAAAACTAGGGGTAATACTTTGTGCTATTTTAAACTTTGACTAAATGCACCCTAAAGCTTCATACTCATAAAGTTTTGTCGTATTGAAAGCAGGTATGATAAATCACATACTTATAAAAGAATTTGAGTTTCCAAAAAATTGTCCTGACCTAGGACCCGGAAAAAAAAACATATCATTATTGGTAGGATAATCGCCATGAACTGATTCATTCATAATTTAAGACCGGTTACTGCCTGTAGTGCCATCCTAAGAGATTAGATGGGTATTATTCAAAAATACCGAAACTGCAATTATGGTTTCATTTGCCTTTAGATTTCTATTCATACATTACCAGTTGCCGTGAGAGAAAAATTCCACAACGAAGACCATAGCTCAACAGTTTCCAGCAATAATAAATAGCTGTTTAAACAATCTATTATTAAAAAAATGTATATTTAGACATGGCAAATAATAGACGAGATTTTCTAAGAACTTTAGGCATAGGAACTGCAGCCGCCATGACAAGCCCATCACAGATTTGGGCGAAATCAACTGCGGATTTACAGCAAACTATAGGACTGTTCAAAACAGAAGATACTTCAGAAGCCTTTTGGGAGACTATCAAATCGCAATTTAGTTTTGCAGAAGGCTTAACGTATTTTAATAATGGTTCACTAGGGGCTTCTCCAAAAATTATACGCAAGGCAACAAATCAGTTTAGAGATACTCTTGATGATTTTCCCTCCAAATACATGTGGGGTGGTTGGGATGAAGAGAAAGAAATGGTTCGTAAAAAAACAGCCTCCCTTTTTTCTGTTTCTGAAGAAGAAATTGCCTTGATCCATAATACGACTGAAGGCATGAATCTCATCGCCAGAAGTCTAGACCTTCAAGAAGGTGATGAAATCATCTTGGCCGACCACGAACATTCAAGCGCTGTGAGCCCATGGAAAGTTTGGCAAGAAAGTAAGGGTATCACATTAGTACGACCTACACTGCCCATTTTACCAGAAAGCGTTGACGAGCTAGTAGAAGTATTCAAAAAATCGATAACGCCCAAGACAAAAGTCATTTCTATATGTCATATGATCAATACCAATGGTATGATAATGCCTATCAAGGAAATCTCAAAAATGGCACATGAAAAAGGAATTCTAGTTGCTGTAGACGGTGCACAAGCTGCCGGAATGTTCACTTTTGATTTAAAGGATATAGATTGTGACTTCTATACCGTAAGTGCCCATAAATGGCTATTTTCTCCAAAGGGAGTTGGTATTTTTTACGCCAAAAAAGAAAGTCAAAAACACCTGAAACCACTTATTGTCGCTCGTGGATATAAAGATACTAGCATTCGGCGCCTAGAAAATTACAATACACGAAACTTACCCGAAGTTTTGGGTTTTGGTGCTGCGCTAGACTATCATGATGGTATAGGTGCTAAAAAAATAGAAGCGCGTACCTACGAACTTAAGGCATACTTTAGAAACGCTATAAAAGAGCATCCAAAGTTAGTCTTAAAAACACCAGCCTTAGACTCATTATCTGCGGGCATTCAGATTGTAGAAGTTCTTGGAAAAGATGTTCAAACGGTAAAAGATAGCCTTTTCGATGACTACGGCATCGATTGTCGCCCCATGAGTTCATTTGGACTCAATGCGGTTCGACTTTCCTTTGCAATTTTCATTACCAAAAAAGATATTGATCGCTTGGTCATGGCCTTGGATACCATTGCAAATTCATAGTCCATTAGTACAGATGGCATAAAAAAATGTGCCAACATTTTGCGAAATTCATTGCCTAATCACTGTCGACTTAGAAAAATTTCGCTGGAATTTTCTATCTGTGATTTGTTGGTTAACTTAGTTGCTTAACCACCCAACTAACAATAAACAATCACGTGCACATTAATTACTAATAGAAGGGGGCCGCATTTTTCATCCTTCTTGTCAAAAAAGATTTCATTGGTATTGGGCTGTTCTTGATTCTTTATAGGATGTTTCTAAAACCTTCACAGGAGGGCATGAAAATAGATTTTGGGCTGTGCGGAAAATAAAGTGCCCACATCCGATTTTTATTCATTGAGGCATAGGAAGAAAACAAAACCAGAACCGCCAAAAACCATTGGTACATACCTTACTACCCCCAGCCTATTATATTTAATAATCCCATTTTATCTTAAAGTGTAAACCCTATCTTAATACCTCCCCAGCCATAGGAGTCCCCACTTTCAAATTCTTTTGTACTTATAGCCCTTGAGTATTCAAAATAAACGGTTTTACTTCTTAAAACAATGCCATAGTTCAATTGACCCGTAAAACGCTCCATATCACTTGATGCAATCGTATAGGGGCTGGTCTTATTAAATACCCCACCCTGCAAGGTAGCGTCATACCCTATTATATGTACTACAGGTTGGGCGTACCCATAAAAGAAAAACCTTTTGCTTTCTTGGGCTGATGAAAACGGATCATTTATGATTCCGAATGTCGTATTAACTCCAATAGATCCATTTGTAAATAGGGTACCCACTTTGGCATTTGCATTTGCCTGAAGCGATATCAAATTGTGATATCTAAAAAGTTGTTTTTCGTAGCCCACTTCATAATTCAGTACAATATCATTTTTGATCTGATTGCGCCATCCCTGTGGTATTTTGTTTCCAGTAGCTTTATGGATGCCCACTTGCATCTCCTTGCCAAAGGCACCTGGACCAATAATCCCGAGATTAAAGGAAGAAGTAAATCTAGTTTTATCTGCCTGATTTGTGGCCAGCATAAAACTTTTAAGCATAATTGCTGCCGCAAAGGGTCTATCCCCAAATTGGATTTCCGGACGGTCAAAGCTACTAGGTGTAAATCCAATATGCTCAATGGCCAAACCATAACGCAATGCTGCATCTTTAGGTTTAAAGAACAAATGGTTGAGGGGGTTGGCGCTAAAGTATGGGGTAACCAATTCAAAGCTATAGCCTTGGGTATAATTCTTATCGGTAGCAGCAAAAAAATCATTGTCGTAATTGAACCTAAAATAACGTTCACTTTCAAGATCTCTAAAAGATGCGAGGTTATCTATTTTTTGGGCCCAGGAATGTTGTATAAATAAAATGAATATGATACAGCTAACAATATTAATTCTCATACTATAGGTACGAGAAATGGCAGCACTTAGTTTGGTTTTATAGCAAACTAACGACCACTTTCATTAGCAGAAGTTGTAATCCCTGCTAGGGTACGGTATTGGCTGTCTGCAGTGTATAAAAATTACTTGCTTCCTTTGGCTATTTCTTCTTTTTAGAATGACAGTATTTATCCGCGTCCACTCCATGAGCTACAGGACAGCGCAAATAACATTCCTACGAACAAGCCTATTGTGGTGCACTTTGCAGGGGGATACCGCAATGCTGCAGGGAGTAGTATTCTTGAAAGCGCATTGGATGATGTTACCGTTTATGATTTGAGTGATGACGTGGTGTAGTTTAAAAAGTGATATAGAAAAATGACGAGCAGGTCACTTCTCTACCTTATTAATAACGGCAGGCATGATTAGGTTTATTATTGCTTAGGACCATTAACAAAGTACATCTTCATAGATCCTCTATTCTTAACATCAATCTGGCCCCTATAGGCACATTTAAAAGTGTCCCTCACCAAATTATAGGTGTTTTCACTGATGTTGATTCTTCCCGAATGGGATAAACTTTCCATTCGTGAAGCCACGTTGACCGTATCACCCCAAATATCATAGGAGAACTTTTTATTACCCACTACCCCCGCAACAACCGGCCCTGTGTTGATGCCTATACGCACGTTAAATGGAAAGTCGGTTTCCTTTTCAGTCTTGGCTTCCTCGACAAATTGAATCATCTCAAAAGCTGCCTTTACCATTTTAATGGCATGGTGTTCTATAGGAAAAGGCAAACCTCCCGCACACATATACGCATCCCCAATGGTTTTGATTTTTTCTAACCCGTATTTTTCTATAATATCATCAAAAGCGGTAAAATAATACCCTAACCTATTTACCAAAACCTCCGGATCTACGTGTTCCGAATGGGCGGTAAAAGCTTCAAAATCTGTAAACAATACTGAAACCGATTCAAATTTTTTAGCCTGTACCTTCCCGTGCTCTTTTAATTCTCTTGCCGTTTCTTCCGGTAAGATATTTATCAGTAGCCGCTCCGACCGGGCCATTTCCTTTTCGATTATGGCAGTGGTACGTTTAATGAACGTATTGCGCCTGTACAAGCCAATGGCCAACAGAATAATTAAGAACAATGCAATTGCAGTGGCGATGGCCACTACTTTTTGGGTCCTTTTTTGCTGGTTGGTTAAATCTAATTCGGCCTTGAACTGTGCCTTTTCAGAATTTCTACGAATATCCGCCATTTGTTGTACGGCAGTGATGTTGACTACACTATCCCTAAAAGCGATATACTTCCGATAATAATTTAAGGAAGCTGAAGCATACCCGGTGCGTTCATACAGTTCGGACAGTTTTAAATAGGCACTACTTATCTGGACTTTTAATCCATACTGTTTTGCCAGCTCTAAGGAGCGTAAGGCGTAGTCAAAAGCACCGTCCCAATCTTCCTTATCGGCATAAATATCCGACATGTAGGTAAGGTAGGTAGTTATGGGCCTATAGTCCCCTAATTCTTCCAATATGGAGATGGCCTCTTTAATATTATCCTCTGCTATGGTTGGCCTTCCTTGTTGCGCAAAGGCCAGCCCCTTATTCCCTAAATTATAGGCCAAAGGAAGTTTCTCTTGTAATTTTTTGAATATTGGACCAGACTGGTTGAAATACAGTAATGCGGAATCTGGTTTAGACCATTCCAAATAGGTATCGCCCAAATTTTCCATGGCTACGGCATAGTTAAACGTGTCCTTTTCCGATTTAAAAATAGCAATGGCATCAGAATAGTATTGTCTCACATTTTTTCGGTTATCCATACCGGCATAAACCGCTGCAATGGCTGTGTACATTATGGCCAACTGCTTTTTATCAGAATTCTTATTGGCAATTTCAACCGCCATAAAATAGCTTTCCAACGCCCTACTTAAATTGCCTTTTTGCTGAAACCCATTCCCTTTTTGTAAGTGGGCATTAAATATATATGTAGTGGAATCTTGACGTATGGCCTCCCTCATCAAGGTATCGCTGTACGCCAAAATACGATCGGGATCGGGAATGTTTCCCGTAATTTCCGATAATATTTTAAGTTTTTCCGCCCTATCATAGTTTCCAGATTCATACACTTGAATCAAACTATCAGCAAGAGATTCATTTTGACCAAAACTAGGCACGCCATTGACTATAAAGCATAGGAACAAGGCTACTTTTGCCCATTCATTACATTTCACAAACAACCTCATATACTGCGCATTAATCGCTATTTTTTTGTCTTTATTAGGGCGGTGACAGCATACACCTTTGTATCTGAACCAAGGGTGTATTGAAGCTGGTAGACATAATCTTCCTTACCTCCACGAATAATAGTTGCCTTAATGGTATTACCCCCGGTTAAGGTGTTAGAACTAAAAATACGCGGCCCACCCATATAATTAACACCAACCACATTCACAGGAACTTTTGAGTCTCCAGCCGCCTTGGCCGTCCATAGCACAGAATCCCCGACTTCTGCCCAAATGGTAAAGCGATGTAACGAGCTATTTTCAATAGTAGTATTATTTCCTACACTAAAAGAATTGTTTCCTTCACTGTTTGGTACTGTTGTATCTACAGTTAGTACCAATTCGTGCAAGGTCTGTGCCTGCCCGTTAAACCAACAAATGCCAAGGAGCATTACTAAAATAAACTTTATGTAGGCTTTATTTTTCATAAATTACAATGCTGCTCTAAAATACTTAGGTAAGTAACTGTTTCATTTATTGACTTCTAACCCTGATTTTGGGGTCAATTTGATAAAATTTGAATCCATCTGGTTTAAAGTTTATACTATACTCATAATCTTTGCCCGGAGGTGTTTTTTTATTGGGTTTGGCCTTTACCTTTTCTTTTCCATTACTAATGCGACCGTTGATGTTTCTTGAACCAAAAATCTCTGTTCCTCCAATAAAACCTATTTTTTTGATTTTTACATCATCCCCTGTAGTAGTAATCCCTTGCCACTCAATTACGTCTGACTCATCTACTGCTATTGTAAACATTTTTGGATTATTAGGGTCATTAACTATGACTCTATCCTTCGGGGTAACAGTAAACGTGCAACCACCTGGGGCATCACGATCATTCCCCAATGCTGAAGTATCCACGGTTAAAGTAATGATCACCGTTGGTTCCTGTGCCTGTGCTAAACCCAAAAATGTAAATGCGAGAAGCAGTATAATGTTCTTTGTTTTTTTCATTTTGTTTGGTTTTGGAAGTTATTTCTAATGGTATACCCTTGATGGGTATATAATCTTGTATAAGGTAGAAAATAATATCCAATAAAACCATAAGATATTGCTTTTTAAACACTTATGTCTCCCATCATATTTACTTTTTTTGCCGATTACAATAAATTAAAAGCTGTTTGGCTAGAGTTTTTGCTTTGGGAATAGCAAATTGCTTCAGATAGTTCGTCATAGCCAGCTGATCGTAATTTTGCCTAAATTTTTCATAAAAAAACCGGTTCATCCTTCTAATAAATATCAGTAAAACTTAAGAAATAGAATGGATTTGTTTCCAATTAGTTTATGGCTTGGGTATTTTCAATAAAAAACTTCAATAGCTACCGGTCGATCCGTGCAAAAAATGTACTAGGATAATTCAAAAAAGACGATTCGATAGATTTCATTTGTCTAAGTAGGGGAATACTAGAGCTTGATTTTGAAGAAGATAATTCTCTTTTCAGTAATAGAAACTATTTCTTACTTTCCTACATGACATTGGGAATGTCTTTCATTGATATAGCTTTTCTTCAAAAGGGAAATATCGTAGATGGGTGGAAAAAGACTTCCTAAATGTAGGAAATCAAAGTTACCGAGCAAATATTGGTAATTTTGACATATGATGTTTCCGATAAGAAACCTAGAGATTTTATACTACCTATACTAAAAGAGATTCCCCTGAGGTTCAATATAAAGATACACAATGGGGTTTCAAAATTATAATAAAAGACTCAAGAAGATAGCAGCGCTAGGCAACATTAAAGAACGGTTAACATCTTATGTCTCAAGACATCAATTCGCTACCCATGCGTTGTTTAAGTATATTCCCTTATCTGCAATATCGGCAATGCTTGGTCATAGCAAACTATCCACTACACAGATTTATTTAAAATCCCTTCCAAGCAATGTTCTTGATACCTACCAAGAGGAGTTAAACATTCTTTGAGGGTCTATTGCATAAGCAACCTTTTGAAGGTGTCTAAAGCGTCCGTTTTAAGGAACTATTATAAATTGTAATATACCTGAAAAACCTAACTTTTGTTGCCGACCAATTTTTCAACACTTTCCCGAAAAGTCTCGCCGACCGATAGTTCCTTTTCGCCCAAAAAGATGCTGTTTTTCCGAATGGCCGTAATCTCATCTATGGCCACGGCATAGGATTTATGGATACGCAGGAATTTATTTTGGGGCAATTCCCTTTCCAATTCCTTAAAACTGGTACGGACTACAAGTGGGTGGTCGGCACTTTTTAAGTGGAACTTAATATAATCGCCATAGCCTTTCATCCAGATAATATCATCGAACTTGACCTTTAGCAGGCTATAATCAACGTTCACAAAAAAATGGTCTAAGACCTTATCTTTCAAAGGAGAACCTTTTACGAATTTGAGTTCATAAAGTTCCTTGGCACGGTTGCATGCCTTTACGAAACGTTCCAGAGGCACCGGTTTTACGAGGTAGTCCACTACATCAAGGTCATAGCTTTCCACTGCGTATTGCTTGTAAGCGGTAATAAAGATTACCAAGGGTTTCTTTTCAAGACTGGCGATAAATTGCAGTCCGGTCAGGCCCGGCATCTGTATATCAATAAATACTAGGTCGATGGATTCCTTTTCCATCTTTTCCATCGCTTCAAAAGCATTGTTGCAAGAAGCCACCAGATTCAGGAAAGGTACTTTTCCTATATTATCCTTTAACAGTGCTAATGCCAAGGGTTCATCATCTATGGCGATACAGTTTATCATAGTTCTAAAGTTAATTGCAACGTAATGGAAAACAATCCATCGGTTTTTTTGATTTTAAGGTCGTGGTTCTTCCCATACAAAAGTTGCAATCTTCGTTTTACGTTGGTCAGTCCGATTCCGGAGACCTTGTCCTTTGCCTTATCCTCTTCGATATACTTGTTCTTTACGATAAAGGTTAGTTTATTATCCATCGCCTGTAAGCTAATATCGATTAGGGGGTTTTCCACCATTCCCGTTCCATGTTTAAAAGCATTTTCCACAAAAGGAATCAGAAGCATCGGTTCGATGGCATGCCAATCTTCCTGCAACGCCAGATCTACATTGAGCTTTAGACGATCACCAAAACGTAATTTCTGAAGGTCGATATAGCTTTGTAGATAATCAGCCTCACTCTTTAACAATACTTTTTCATCATCTGTCTCATACAACATGTATTGCATCAACGAAGATAATTTTAGAATGGTAGGTTCCAATTCCTCACTTTTCAAACGAACCAGAGCTACGATATTGTTGAGCACGTTGAACAGAAAATGCGGACTTATCTGGGAACGTAAAAAGGATAGTTCTGTTTTTAGATTTTCGCTTTCCTTTTCTTTAGCGACCTGGTCCATTTTTATCTTATCGGATACCGTTTTAAAAGCAATGGCGATGAGCACAAAAAACAGAAAAGGCACGGCATTATGTAAAAGGGCCTTATTGGTCGAATACGGGAACTCGAACAACAGCGCATCAAATACCCAGCGGTTGATAAGGAATATACCGAACAAAAGTGCCACGTTAATCGCGAAATAGATAAAAATGCTTTTACCATACAAAAAGCGCGGAATGAAGAACAAGGTATTTAAGTAGAACGTCGCTACCCATAAAAGGTTCTTGACAACATTTAGAACGAGCAGCTTACGGGCCAATTCTGTTGGTATTCTACCCTCATCCCATTGCAATGAAAAAATGTATGGTAGGGAAAAAACAAATGCCCACACTAGCACATGAAGCACTACCGCCTGATACCTTTTGAAGAATTTAAAATAAAAATGCATAAAAATAGTTTTTCCCGTTAGCTAATATACTCAAATCTTGCATAATTTGGCCCCTATTGACAGGGTGGTTAAACATAGAAAAACAGCCTTTAGTTCTGTTCAAAGACCGTTTTCCACCAACAAACAAGTTTATAATCGAGAAGTTTTTCTTATCCGATTTTTATGTTTTGATAATAGGTTTCCTCTCCGTCATTTAGCCTAATCGTATAGCTTCCTTTCAAGGCCTTTTTAAAATTAAAAGCTTTCCCTACGATCAATTCGCCCTTGGTCGATTCTTTAAAAACGACATTGCTTTGGTTATCGAAAATTTCAATGTCCACTTTTTGCTGATCGGCGTTGAACAGGTAAACATATACCTTGTCGCCCAGCTTCTTGAAAACAGGCTTGGCAATGTTCTCAGCGGTATTTGCAATTTTCAGATCATTACTGTTTACATCAAGAGTATAGACTACGGATGATAAGGCATTCTCTACCGAAAAAAAATAGGTGCCAATAGCAAGATCTTTAAAATTGAATTTCTTGATGTAATCCGTTTCCTGGATATTCTCCCAATAAATGGTTCGCGCATTTTCATCGGTCAATCTGATTTTAGAACCTTGGGCTTGTGAGTTAAATTCAACAACAAAACTTTTTGTATCCTTTCCATGGTGGTACAAACTAATTTTAGGCTCGATTGCCATATCTGTATAAGCATCGAATCCTGCAGGTAGATAATTCGCTGTGTCAAAACCCAGATCAATTTCTTCCTCAAATTCAACGAAATCGATTTCATTAAGGTCAAGTTCCATTCCTGCATAGGCATCGAATCCTGCAGGTAGATAGTCTGCCGTGTCGAAACCCAAATCGATTTCTTCCTCGAATTCAACAAAATCAATTCCATTAAGGTCAAGTTCCATTCCTGCATAGGCATCGAATCCTATAGGTAGATAGTCTGCCGTATCGAAACCTAAATCAATTTCCTCTTCGATCTCAATGAAAACGATGTTTTCTATCAACCAAAGGTCGTTTTCATTCTGGTTCAGCAACTCATTACTCAAGGGTTGTTCTAGTTCGGTCAAGGCCGTTGAGGCATCATGCGATTCTTTTGATTTTAGACATTCGCCCTTTACCGCGAAGGATGACAATGTGAGGGCCAGTATTGCTACTCCTGATAATACGCTTAATTTTTTCATGATATTTAATTTTAAGGTCTGCATTTTTATAGACGTGCTATTAATGATTTACAGGACAAACCTACCATAGAAAAACGCGCAGAATTGGTAAATGCGACGAACCCGAAAAAGTTTGCGATGAACCAACAAATTTTAGCTTTTAGAAATTTTGGGATCTATAGAAAGGGATATTTACCGCCAGGCAAAATTTAGTCTAAGACCACGGAGAAAGCTCAATTTAGACTTTTGGAGTCCAGAAAGTCGAAAACACAAGTACAGGGAGAATTAAAACGAAATGTAATCATGGTCTCTATTTTCATGTTTGTGTCACAATGGTGTCACAAACATGAAATAAAAAAGCCTCTACATTTCTGTACAGGCTTTCTATCGCTTTGCTCCTTTCTTGGGCTTACTTCGACTATACTCGGCACAGACTTCTCACCCAAAAGATATATTACAAAAAAGCCTTCAACTTTCGTTGAAGGCTTTTTATCGCTCTGCTCCCCCTCTTGGGCTCGAACCAAGGACCCTCTGATTAACAGTGCACGGATTGTGAGTTTATATTGATTTAAAATAATCCATAAATTATTGATTATTAATGTTTTAATAAATTTTGGTGAGCTTTAATTTCAATTGATACTAATATTTTATGTGCAAATTATGTGCAAATTTTTTCTTACCTTTATATATGCGAACAAGTATAAGATTGAGTTTGGATACTCGCCGAAAAAGGAAAGATAATACATTTCCGATAATTATAAGGCTGGGGCATTTTCAAAAAACAACTTCAATAGCTACTGGTCAGGCAGTGCAAGAAATATATTGGGACGACTCAAAAATGCAAGTTCGTCGATCCTTTAAGGGTGTTTTGTCGGTTCAATTCTTAAATAATTTACTACTCTCAGAAATAGCAAAAGCTCAGGACATTATCAATCGATTGCAATATAAGGGAGAATTAGACTTTCTGACTATTAACCAATTAAAGGCAAAAATTGTTAGAAAATCAAAATACGAATCTTTCTTTGATTATGGATTGGCAATTGCTGCAAATCTTAGAATTGCTCAACGCTTTGGTACCGCAAGAAATTACGAGGGTGTAGTTAATATCCTGAGGGTGTTTAATAATGACAAAGATTTAAAGTTCAATGAACTAAATCTTGATTTCCTAAAACGTTTTGAACAATTTCATTTATCAAAGTCAGGTAATAGTCAAAACGGACTAGCCTCCTACATGCGAACGATTAAAGCAATATATAATAGAGGTATCAAAGATGATATTATTGAAAGGGAATACTATCCTTTTTTAAAATATCAAATCAAGGTAAATCCAACCGAAAAGAGAGCAATTAAAGTTGAATATGTAAAAAAAATTCTAAAACTAGATATCAAAAAAGACCACTCACTATTTCACTATCGAAATTATTTTCTATTATCCTACATGACTATGGGAATGTCTTTCATCGATATGGCGTTTCTTCAAAAGGGAAACATTGTAGATGGGCGCATTAAATTTCAACGAAAAAAAACTTCGAAGATATATGACATTAAAATTACAGAACAAATGCAAGCTATTCTGAAATTTTATCTTTTTAAAAAGAAACAAAGCGACTTTATATTTCCAGTACTAAAACGAGATACATTGGAACTTCAATACAAAGATGCTCAGTGGGGATTAAAAAATTATAATAAAGGTCTAAAAAAAATTGCTGATTTATGCTCTATTGAAGAGCGCTTAACATCTTATGTTTCAAGACATAGTTTTGCCACTCATGCCCTTTTTAAAAATGTTCCCTTAGCTGCTATTTCTGCTATGTTGGGACATAATAAACTTTCTACAACTCAGATATACTTAAAATCATTACCGAGTGAAGTTCTTGATAGTTATCAAGAAGAATTAAATATTTTGTAATCTTTTTACGAGCTTGTATTGTTTTCATATTTTAATTTATTATGAAAGTCCCTTTTTATCCTTAACTTTAACTGAAGTAATTTCTTCTAATTGAATAAAACTAGTTTAATCAATATAATGGCCAAACTCAATTATTGGTTTTAGTCTCAAAATTGACCAGTCTTTTCTCAAGAATTATTCTATACTTATTATTTATTCTTTTTCCAATTGCGAAGTAATAAAAGGTATTCTTGGAGCTAAGAAATATCCAGTTAAACTTGCAAATAAAATCGGAATAAAATGTCCAAATCCGGTTAAAGTAGCCAATAAAATAGTCGTACTCATAGGAGTTCTCGTAACACAGGCATTAATTGCCGCCATACAACTTACTACGGCTAATGTTACATGTATTGTTGGAAATAATTGATGTATTATTAATCCTAATGTAGCTCCTACAAAAAAAAGCGGAATAATAAATCCACCTCGCCAACCTGAGGTCACTGTTATGGAAATAGCGATAATTTTAAAAATCAGAATAGCTAATAATAACGTTAAAGAAAAATTAACTGAAAGTAATTCGTTTATTTCATGATGTCCAAAGTACCGGGTTATGGGAAAATAAAACGCAATAACACCAAGTAAAACTCCACCAATAAAAGTTTTGAAATAAATGGGTATAGCTTTTTTATCAAAAAGAGTTTTAAAAAATTTAGTGCAAAATATAAATATCCAACCAAAAAAAGCTCCAACAAATGCGAATAAAATCGAATAACCAAAATCAAAAATCCCTGAATATTCATATGCCGATAAATCCCATGTTGGACCAAGTCCCAAATGAATTATAAAGGCAAATACTAAGTAACTAAAACAACTTGCTACAAATGCAGGTATTATTGCCTTGTAATATTCGACCGCGTGTTTATGATGAAGTATTTCTAAGGAAAACAAACTACCACCTAAGGGAGCTCCAAACAAAGCAGTAAAACCTGAAGCCATTCCTGCAATACTTAATGATCTTAATTCCTCGCCTTTAAGCCTAAACAATTTACCTATCCAAGTGCCAGTAGAACCTGTTACTTGTACCAATGGTGCTTCTGGCCCAAGACTACCCCCCGATGCTACACACAATAAAGAGGATAATACCATTGAAGGATTATTTTTTGGATCAAGTTTTCCTTTATTAAAACGAATGTTGTTAACGATTAAATTTATTTCTCCTGGGTCTCCTATAAAGTGAATAATTAATCCTGCCAAGAGTCCGCAAGTCGCCATTACTGGAATAACTAGCCATCCCTCAAAAAAAGCCAATGCGTGTGTTAAATATTCAAGACCTACCCAATAAATACCTGCAATTGCACCTCCCATCAATCCAAGAATAGCCCACAACAAAAACATCCTACTAAAAACGAAAGGGTTAAATCGTACAGGTTGGTCTAAAATGTTTAAATAGGTTACTAATTTTCGTTTTTGCTTTATTTTCAATTTTTCGTTTTTGTTTTTAAATAGCATATAAAGATTAGCCTTCGTGATAAGTTTGGAATGCTTATCAAACCAAGTCAACATATAAATCAAAAATTGATTTGTCGATTATTAACAGTCTTTTAAAAAAATCTATACTAACAACTAATTGTTATAATCTACAAAAATAAGTTTTTTTATCTTTTTAAGGATTTCAAAAGTCCATTATGAAAGTTGGAAAGTCTACTAATTTTTACTTCATGAACTTTATTGTAAAGTTTACAGGAGTGAAGTTGAGCATACGATTTTTTATTCCTATTTCACGTAAATACAAATAAGTTTAAAGTGAAAAAACTAACGATAAAAAGCAAATTTTATTACAATAAAAATTAACTAATCTGACTTGAAGCACCTGCATCGTAGATTCTGCATAAACAGGAAAAAAATCAATATGCTTTTTTATTCTTTACACTACAAAAAACCAAGTTCAAATAATGCTTCATCGCTCATTAATATTTTATCCCAAGGAGGATCCCAAGTAAGCGCTACGATAACTTCTCTTACAAAATCGAGTTCTGTAACACGTTCTTTTACCTCGTCCACAATCATTCCTGCCATAGCACAGGATGGAGAGGTAAGCGTCATCAAAATTTCAACGGTATTATCTAATTCTATTTTACAATCGTAAATAAGTCCCAAATCGTATACATTAACTGGAATTTCAGGGTCATATACCTTTTTTATCTGATCAATAATCTGGCTTTCTTTATTTGAATTTTTCATAGCTTTGGGTATGAAATTAACATTCTATGTGAAAAAATACTAAGTAGTATAACTTTTAGAATTTCTGAAAAAACATAATACAAATGAAAATAGGATGCAGGAGGAATACCTCCATTTATAATCATAAGGGTACGTTTTTCGAGAACAGGGAGTAAATAGAACGTTTGAATCAACAAAAGCATTAGTAAAAAAATCAATATATTCCTGAACGTTTTATTTATTTTAAAACCTCCTTTTTTCAATGACACACTAAGTAGAACTACCATAAAAAATAATTCTACTTTATTTAATACTCCAAAAACTAACCTCCCAATACTTAAACCAATATCTTGTGTAACACCTTCTGCTTGAAACTTAAGCCAAGCTTCCATAAATGAAATGGAAAGCACAAAGCCCAACCACAAGATTGGAATGGTAATACGTACTCTTTGATTAAAAGACATGTCGTTTATTTTTAAACTGTTTATAAGCTTTGTTAGTGTTAAAAAATATCTTTTTTTAGATAATTATAAGCGAACAATATTTTCTTCTATCGCAATTAAATGTTACGAAACAACATCTTCTAATGCGATAAGTTTTACAGCGTTAAGATGTTGTGGAGTAAAATTCACTTCAAAATATATGATACCCTAAAAACTGCGAAAACAATTGGAAACAGGGTTTTATTATCCTTTCTTAGTTCTTTCTTTTTAAATATAATTCAGACTTCTTTAGAGCTTTCAGTATCAATTAAGATTCTTATAACTGGTTTATTTTCATCGAAAATAAAATCTTTGAAAGGTGATGCTATTTTCATATATTTTATCTATTTGATATATAGTTTATCTAAAAAAAAGATTTATAGGTTTCCATCGTCCAGTGCGTTATAAAATAAAAAATAGCAAAACCAACAAAAGCTATAATGCAAGCCCAAACCCAAGACGGAACCGCTTTTGGTGTTTCTGAACCACGAATGATAAAAGATTCTGAAGTTTCACTACCATAAGCATTAATAGTAATTACGGTATTAGACTCTATAATTTCATTGTCTTTAAGACCAACTACTGCTATTTCTGGACCATTCCGTACTTCAAAAGGGATGACTCGTATCCCTTCAATACCATTTGAGGAGACTGCCTTTATTTTTAGTTCGTGTTTTCCATCGGCAATCTTGGTAGTGTCTAGCACTAATTTTGCAGGTGGCTCAAACACTCCAAAAGGTACTTTCTCGTCATCAAGATATACGGTTACTTTTCTTTTATTTTCCATTAGTCAGAAAGTTTTTCTTCGTTGATTACCAAATTTTTTATGTGGTCTACACTCTTTTCTTTTGGTTTTACAAGATATTTTATACTCATGATAAGCGTGTAACCCACAATAACAATGGCACTAAACATGATGATATAATCAAGATCTCCTTCAGGCCCTTGGCCATGAGTAATGTTCTCAAATCCTTTAGGTTGTTTCGCTTTACATAAATCACAAGCTATACTTACGGAACTTATTAAAAGAGCAACGATTATTAGTATTTTATGTTTCATTTTTTCCAGTAATTATTTGCCATAGCAATGGTTTGAAATTCTATTGCAACGACCTGAGAAGATGCTATAAGTTGAGCTGCATCATTGGCATATTCTGGCCGGAGTGCTTTACGAATCTCAGGATTAGTTTGTATGGCTGCAATTGTTTTTCGAGCAAGAGTAAATGCGAGTATTCTACCTTCTGCTGGGGTTTTACATTCTAAACTGTTTAAATAATCTATTTCCATAATTATTGGATTTTTAAAATTGAATCTCTTAGTCTCGTAATTGTTTCTATAGGTACTTTTGGCGCACTATTCCCCCAACTAGACCTCTCATGGTCTACGATAGCTTTAATTTCTTCGTCAGATAGGTTGTCTCCCAGCGCTGGCATTGCGCCATATTCTGGTCGTGCATCATACCCCATTAAAATAATTTTTATGAGCATTTCTGGACTTTTATCATTAACGATAAGACTTCCTGCTAATGGTGGAAAAGCACCTTTAACACCACGTCCGTTGCCTTGATGACAGGCCGCACAATTGTTTTGGTATAAATTGGCCCCAACTGATTTCTCCGAACTTGCAGCAGTTGCATTATTACTTTCTTCTTTTGGCAATGCAGGTATAAACTCTACCGGTGCGGCATCTTCAAACGAAAATTGTTGCAAACTTTTTAAATACGCAACAAGGTGTAAGGCATCTTCTGTTGCCACCAGCACATCGCTACCCTCCATTTGTGTAATGCCACGTGGTAAGGTTACATCATCATTCTTTATGGATGTAGTATCTGCTTTTCTAAACAACCAAGAGTATCTAGGCATTATAGAAGCTTCTACCACCAATCTTGGATTATAGAGGTGTAACAAATGCCATTGATCGCTAGGTTGCCTATTTCCAATATCTGTAAGATCAGGTCCAGTTCGTTCACTTCCTAATAACGATGGAGATTGCCTCCAAACATTCATTCGTTGTTTACTATAGTAATAATCAGAAGCCAGTGAAGGTCTATCACCCCAAACAGCATCCATTTCTATATTTCGCACTTGTTGTGTATGACAACCAACACAACCTTCTGAAATATAAATCCCGAGGCCTTTTCTTTCCGAATCCGTTAAATCTTTTTGTCCTGGAATAGGCTCGTATTCTTGCATCTGATAGGCAGGTAAAATGGCAACACCTATACTTAGGGCTACAAAAACGCTAAAAGCGATAATTACGAGATTTTTATGATCTTTATGTAAGTTCAACATTTGCTAATTATTAATTTGATTTTGCTTGCAAGATTTCTTTTTGCGTCTCCCTGTCAGATAGGTAGGAACGTGTAATCTCTTTTTTCTTGCGAACCATTAAATAGAAATTATAAGCGAAAATAATATGTGAAATAAACATTAGCGAACCACCTACGGCGCGCCAAACCCAATAATTTTCCATCAGAATAACAGATTCTATAAACGGATTACCTTCAATCCAGCTTAAACCTTTTAATGTACCTCCAACCATAAGGGAAACCATATAGGCTATCAGTCCAATGAAAGCTAACCAAAAATGAGCTCCTACAAGATTTTGAGGTGGTTCTTTTCCTGTTATTTTTGGTAGTAATGCATAGATACATGCCCACATTAAAAAGGTAATAATACCATACATAGTCATATGCGAATGCGCCACATTAAAATCTGTAAAGTGCCACAGGTAGTTCGTAAATCGAAACGCCTGAAAACTTCCTTGTACCGAACCTACAAAATAGAAAACAACACCAACCAGAAAAAAGGGAAGTACATAGCTTTTTGAAATGTGGTTCCAACTACCACGCATGGTCATCAAAAAATTGGTAGTACCTGCAAATACGGGTATAAACATTCCAGCACTGAATACGATAGCCACAGTTTGTAACCACCAGGGCAATGGGCTAAAAACAAAATGGTGTGTACCAATTAGGGTATAAAATAACATCTGCGTCCAAAATGCTAATACACCCAATGAATAGGAATAAATTGGCTTATTAAGCGCAGAGGGCAGATAATAATAAACCAGTCCTAACGTGAAGGTCATGAACCACATTCCAACACCTTGGTGCATATAATAGCCTTGAATGACGGTTTCACCCAAACCATCTTGATAATCTGGAAAATACCCAATAACAACGAGTACAATTGTCCAAATAAGTGCTGCAAGAATAAACCAGTTTGAAATGTATATCTCTGAAATTTTTCGTTTTGCAACTGTTTTGTAGAAATTAAAAAAGATAATAACAAGACCTATAGCAAATAGCGCCATAATTGGCCAAATGTATTCTCTATATTCTCCACCACCGTTATTGATGCCAGCCATTAAAAAGAGGTTTCCTATAAGAACGCTAGCATTCATTAACCAAAAGGCGATTTTAGACCTTTTATAGCTATAAATCTCCCTATTGGATGTTCTTGCTACCACATAATGCCCTAAACCTACCATGGCTAAAGAAGCCCAGCCCCAAAATACAGTATTGGTATGCACAGGGCGTAGCCTTCCAAAGGATAACCAACTACTGTTATCCATTTCCGGCCAGATGAATTTCATCCCTACATATTGTCCTACAAGCGTTCCAAAAACTAACCAAAATACGGCTGCAGCCAAAAACCAAACAATAATTTCTTTAAGTTCATTAGAAATTTTAATTTGGATAGTAGATCTCGCTTTTTCATCGAAAAGTGGATTTTTTGGATCTATAATTTTTTGGATAAATCCACTATATTTTGAAGGTATTTCATTGACCTCTTCTTTTAGATTAATGTCTTTAAAACCTTGCTGACGCAATTTTAGAATTTCATCAACTTCTTTCTGATCAAGGTTAACGAGTCGTTTTTCAAACTCTTCGTCTTTCAAGTTTTTTGTGTTTTTTTCCAAAAGATCAACATAACCACTAATTCGTTTTATAAAAATGAATATCGCTAAAAACAATACAATCAAGATAAGAACAATAGTGCCTATAACACCTGGACTCGAAAGCCAATTTTCCGAACTTACTGTTGAAGTTTGAAGAAAAAATAACAAAATAATTTTCATTTTTTATTTTAATTTTTTGAGTTAATTTCTAAAGCTTAATAGTACTATTGATTAAAAATTAAATTTTTTCACCACCATCTATATCTTAAAAAAAAATTAGTTCATTCGCTTTTGTTCTTGCTAAACCTCATTATCTTTTAAAATTTTGAAAACAATACCCTCTAATTTTGATGTAACTGGTATTTGGCATGCTAATCGACTTTGTTTTGTACTATTGCCAATCTTAGATAAAGTTTGTTTTTCATCCTCTTCTATTTTTTCTAAAATTAAGCCTTCAATAATCTGAATATGGCAAGTACCACACCATGCCCTTCCTTTACAATCTCCCCAATCTTCTAAATATTTATCGAAGATTAGTTCCATAAGGCTGTGATATTCATTAGTCTTAAAGATAGCTATACATTCTTCGCCATATTCGTTATAATAGGTAAGGCTATACTCCTTCTTATTCATCAAATTAAGTTATTGAAATTTATAGGAATAGTCTCTAAAACAAATTAGCAACGATAACAGAACTGCTAAAAACCACACTTAAAATAAGTAGATTAAACGTGATTTTTGATTTTAAATGTGCTATAACTGCTGCGTTATAAGCCATACAAAATATTGTAATAAAGAAAACAAATATCATCTTTACGGCTGGAGGCATTTCATGCATCAATAAGAGCATTACTACTGCCGATCCAATACAGCTTTGACCTATAATAGCAATGGCTGCATAACCTGTTTGCTTTATTCGAAATTCTGTTAATAGATTAGTGTACAATCTTAAAAGTATGTTTTCCTTTTTTTCAAATCCAGAATACGTCATTCGTATTGTCGTCGAATTTTTCATCACTAAGTATTTTTAAAATTATTTCTAATTGCTTTTCCGTTGCAATTTTTTGAATCTCGTTGAAAAGTATCCGCTCTTCAAAACGGATGTGTTGTTCAAGTTCTTCTTCTATTAAACTTAATGATTTTGAAATCGTATTAGTTTCAGCAAAATGACGATGCAATCTTTTATGTTGAGAAAGGGCTTTTTTTACCAGTTCGTGATCATTTCCTAAAATAGGAAACATATAATTTTTCTCTAATTCAAAATGGGGAATTAAGTGCGTGGTATAAAACCAATCTGTATACTTTTTAATACGATCTTCAGAAATTCCTTTCGAGAATCCTGTCCTTATTTTCCAGCAGAGTAGTAGGCCGTGGTGATGTTCACGGCTTACTCCCTGTAATGCTTTATTTCTTTTTATAGGTTTCGTATTCATAAGAAGTTATAAGGTGAATTTTTGCTCCAAAATTTCTGCCATTGGAAACAAAATATTATTTTCCAAATGAATATGCCTGTGCAAGTCTTCCTCGAATTCTTTTAGCAACGAAAATGTTACGCGATATGTACTACAGGCATCAGCAGGCGGATTATAATCATCGGTAAGTGCTGCAATCAACCTAAAACGATCACCTTCATTCTCGTGTTCTAGCATCATCATGGCAATAGGATTTTTAACCGTTCCAAAATGAGGTCTATCGAGTTTCTCTTGCAGTTTTTCAGCCTTGACCATCTTGCGAACCCAAGGAAAAAGCATTAATTCCTCCTTTTTCATGTGCATGGTCAGTTCGCCAGCGGTTGCATTAAAATGCTCCGTAACTTTAAATAGTTCGGGGTAGCGTTCGCCATGCACTTTACAAAGTTTATTCAGGTACTGTTTTAAGATAGGAATTTGTTCTTCCACGTAACAATGATGCTTTTTTTCTATATAATCGGCAAGCAAATCTAAAGGCCACGATTTAAAATCAGCATTATCATTATTAGTGCGGCTTTGTGATTCGTTTATTTCCCCACGCAATACTTCAACGTTGAGATTGTACGTATTGGCCACTTCTTCTAAACTGCGGTTTCCCTTACAGCAAAAATCGATTTTATGGTTCTTGAAAACCTGTGCGATGCGGTAGTCTTCCGCTACCATTTGTCCTATTGTTTTTTCTAAAGTATTTTCCATAAGTATTCTTTTATTTAAAGTTTATTTCAGATTTTACGCCCATAACCGCTATTGCATTAAATTTTGTTATAATGGTAAGGGTATGTTCCTTTTTTGCGGGAATAATAAAAGTATCTCCAGCTTTTAAAATATAATCTTCATCAAGAATTTTTAAAAGTGCTTCTCCCTTTTGTACGATTATTACCGCTTCTTGGGTGCTGTGATGTAGTGGCATTTTCATTCCAGCATTGCCATCTATCTGTAAGACCTTAAAGGTATCGCCTAAAGCTAAATGAGTTAATTGGGGGTTGTTTAAAACTTCCATGTTTTTTTATTTATATTTTTTTTATAAAAATCAGAACAATTAATAATCGAATTTATGATTATATAATTCGGATAAAATTATCCGAATTAAAATTAATTTTTTTTTTAACGTTTTAAATAGGTTAGCCCTACCTCAAGACCCGCAGTCATTTCATAGAGACTAGTATTTTCGAGCATCCTTCTTAAATCATTACGTATTTCTACAAATTTATTATGGACTGGACAGGGTTGAAAAGCATTACATGCTTTAAGACCTAATCCACAGCCTGCATATATTGCGTCTCCGTCGATAGCTTTAACAATTTCACTTAATTTTAAAGAATCAATTCGAGCTTTGGAAATTTCAAAACCACCATGAGCACCTTTCACCGAATCAATAATGCTGTTTTTGGATAAAAGCTGCAAAATTTTTGCCGTAAAAGCTACTGGGGAATCAATTTTTTCGGCAATTTCTTTTAGGCTTACCCTTCTGCTCTCCAAAGACTGTAAGGCGATATAAATTACTGATTTAATACCATACTCACATGCTTTTGAAAACATACAATATCCTTTTTTTATACTACAAAGATACTAAATATTTTAACTCAGATAAATTTATCCGAGTTAAAATATTTGTTATTTACAATCTGTACAGGTAGGGCATCCTTTAATAACGCCTTCCTTTAATTTGAGGCCATCTAATCGGTGCTTCATGAAATCCTGAATGATCATATAACTGCCCTTGTGGTTGTTGATGTCTATCTGTTTGTCCTTTAACAGCTTCCTTATTTTTCCATCATATTCCTGATAGCCCCAACAAACGGGACAAGTTCCTTCGGGTGCCTTACCTTCCGTTTCTTCTTTCGGATTTTTGAAAAAAGTTATTAAGTTCTCAATGATGTTCATTTTTTTATTATTAACGTGTTTCTAATTTTTTAGCTTCTTTCTTGACATTAGTTTTGATCCTCTTTCTCCATCTCTTCCATAGCAAGGTTAGCGTGTGCGTATGCCGCACCTGCCCGCATTTCTGCGGCCACCCAGATGGCCTCCATAATTTCTTCTTTGCTCGCTCCTTTGCGCATTGCCAAGGGAGTATGCGCTCTAATGCAATAGGGACATTGGGTTACATGCGCTACCGCGACGGCAATAAGTTGTTTTGTTTTTTCGTCCAGAGCACCTGACTTAAAGACCGTATTGCTGAAATTGCGCCAGGCCTCAACGTTATCTGGTGCCAAAGCAGCCTTTTTTCTGTTAAGTTCCCTTGTCGTATTGGGATAAAGTTTTTCATTGTCCATAATCTAGATTTTATTAAATTTTAATTCTTTATTAAAGTTGAATATCCTGAGTTATTTTAAGACTCAATGCCTTACTTACTGGATAAATATTCTTGGCTATATTGGCATATTCTTCAAAACTTTGCTTGGCTATTTTCGACTTTTATATATACTTTCGAAATCGCTTTAGATGCTAAAAACAACCATCGCCATGCTTTCATTTACTGTTTTAAAAAGCAGCGCATTATTTTTTACTTAAAAATTGCCTTAGAACATATTGCAGGATGCCCCCATTGCGGTAGTACTCAATTTCTATTTGCGAATCGAGACGGGCAATTACCTGAAATTTAATTTCCTTACCAGCTTCGGTTTTAGCTATAATATTTACTTCTTTTAGTGGTTCGATATTATTGGCAATTCCTGTAACGGTAAATATCTCTTTCCCGGTAAGTCCTAACTGCTCTGCCGTTTCTCCCTCTTTGTATTGGAGTGGCAATACACCTAATCCTACCAAGTTACTTCTGTGGATACGCTCATAACTTTCGGCCAGCACAAATTTTATTCCCAAAAGAAAAGTGCCTTTTGCCGCCCAATCACGAGATGATCCACTGCCGTATTCTTTTCCAGTTAAAACCAGTAATGGAGTTTGCTTTTCTTTATATTTTAAAGAAGCATCATATACCGACATTTCTTTTCCAGATGGTAGATGACAAGTGAATCCACCCTCCTTCTGGGCCAGTTTATTTTTGATCCGAACATTGGCAAACGTACCTCTTACCATAACTTCGTCATTTCCTCTGCGCGATCCATAGGAATTGAAATTTTCTTTTGCCACACCGCAGCTTAATAAATATTTACCCGCAGCAGAATTTTCGCTGAAGGCACCTGCCGGAGAAATATGGTCAGTGGTAACACTATCTCCTAATACTAACAAGGCTCTGGCATCTTTAATGTCCTCAAGTGGGTTTGGCTTTTCGGAGATACCGTGGAAGAATGGAATTTCTTTAATATAAGTGGAATCTTTATCCCATTTATATAACTTACCCGTAGGCACTTCCAAGTTTCTCCATATTTCATTGCCTTCGAATATTTCACCATAGTTTTTCGCAAAATCATCTGGAGATAGAACACGACTCAGGATATCATTGATTTCATCATCAGATGGCCAAATATCTTTCAGGTACACCGGCTCCTGATTAGCGTCGAAGCATATCGGTTCGTTGATCAAATCAATATCTACTCTACCAGCTATGGCATACGCTACCACCAACATTGGCGACATCAAAAAGTTCATTTTTACCTGCGGATGGATCCTGGCCTCAAAATTCCGATTTCCTGAAAGAACAGAAACCACTACCAGATTATGGTCATCAACAGCTTTTGCGATTTTTGGAGACAATGGGCCAGAATTTCCAATACAAGAAGTGCAGCCATAGCCCACCAAATGAAACTGTAGCGCTTCTAGATCTTTCATCAAATCTGCTTTCTCTAGATAGTCGGTCACTACTTTAGAGCCTGGTGCAAGTGAAGTCTTTACCCAAGGCTTTATATTTATGCCATGTTCTCTGGCTTTTCTCGCCACCAACCCGGCACCGATCATCACAAACGGATTGGAGGTATTGGTACATGAGGTAATAGCTGCGATAGCCACATCGCCGTCCGAAAGCATAAATTTCTCTTGCCCTTGTGTAATCCATACTGATTTTAAATTGTTCTCGTCATTCGACTTTACATGTTGAACAAGCGATTTATTGTTATGTTCATGTTGAGTCTGATCACCTCCTTCTCCTTCAAATCGCGTTATAGATTTTTGAATTTCGCGCTTTTCTTGGGTAAGGTATATTCTGCCGTACGATTTGTCCAACAGATCGATAAATTTATTTTTGAAGTCTTTCAATAGGATTTTGTCCTGTGGCCGCTTGGGTCCTGCCACCGTCGGAACAACTGTAGAAATGTCTAATTCTAGAACATCTGTATAGGTGATTTTGTCTTCATGCTCTCGCCACAACATGTTCGTTCTGCAATACGTTTCTACCAGCGTGATTTGTTCTTCGGAGCGATTACTCTTACGCATATATTCCAAAGTTTTATCATCTATCGGGAAATAGGTAATGGTACACCCAAACTCAGGCGACATATTACCAATAGTTGCTCGGTCGGGAACTGAAAGATTAGCCAAGCCGGATCCGAATACCTCCACAAATTTTCCTACCACTCCACGTTTTCTAAGTAAATTAGCAATCGTTAACACCAAGTCAGTTGCGGTAGAACCCAACGGAAGTTTTCCTATAAGTTTTAATCCAATTACTTCTGGCATTATAAAGTAAAGAGGTTGCCCCAAAATGGCCGCTTCGGCTTCAATGCCACCAACTCCCCAAGCTACCACGCCAATCCCGTTCACCATCGGGGTATGGCTATCCGTTCCTACTAAAGTATCAGGGAAAACCTCACCATTTCGCTCTACGACTCCTTTTGATAAATACTCAAGGTTTATCTGGTGGCAGATACCCATTCCGGGAGGTACTACTGTGAAATTATCAAAGGAATTTTGTGCCCATTTCAAAAATTGGTAGCGTTCTTTATTGCGCTGGTATTCCATATCTATATTTCGCTTGTAGGAATATTCCGTTCCAAAGTAGTCTACTTGTACCGAGTGATCTATCACTAAGTCAACCGGAATAAGCGGATTGATAGTCTCCGGGTTTTTTCCCTTTCTTGCAACCTCTGCGCGGAGGGCCGCAATATCCACCACCGCAGGAACCCCAGTAAAATCCTGCATCAAAACACGAGCCGGCTTAAACGGGATATCCTTGTCCGATCCTTTTGGTTGCCAATTCAAAAGCGTTTCAATATTATCCTTTGTTACGGCAAAGCCATCGAAATTTCGGATGGCATTCTCCAAAAGAATACGGATGGAAAAAGGTAGTTTATCTATGTCATAACCCTGATTTTTAAGCTCGACAAGACTATAATATTCATAGCTTTTTCCGTTTACCTCTAAGGTTTTTTTTACGTGATACGGGTTTTCTAACATAATATTTAGTTTATACTGTTTTGTTTTCCCAACTAGGGAACTTAATTATTAAATTGAAATAAATTCTATCTGCTTTAGAGATGCTCTGTGATTTTGCTTTTCTATTAAAGCAGTCAACATCAGTCCTAATATTTTTAACATAACGTCCATAGTATTGATTTTGTAATGAGATCGTAAGGTAAATTGGCACGCCTGAAACCAAATACCTTCGATTTTTATGAAAATGACTGCTCTACTTCTTTTAACTTGTGTTTTTTAGACGTTTCATAGGTACTGCAATATCTGCATCCTGAGCGATCTGTTATAAGTCTTACTCCTCGTTTAAAGGTAAAGAAGCTCCAGGTCCATTCTACAAAAACAAGTATGCGGTTTCTAAATCCAATGAGAGAGAGAACATGAACAAAGGACCATAGAAACCAAGCAAATAGTCCGCTGAATTTAAATCCTTTGATATAGGCTACGGCTTTTGCCCGTCCAATGGTAGCCATTGCTCCCTTATCATTGTAAACAAATTCTGGCCAAAGTGATTTTACTGTATCCTTGGTAAGTAGTCTACCGATAAATTTGCCTTGTTGTGTGGCGACGGGTGCCAATGCCGGCAATGGATTTCCCTTGATGTCATTGAGATGCGCCGAATCTCCAATTACGAAGATATCGGGGTATTTTGGAATGCTTAAGTCGGGGTTTACAAGTATGCGGCCAGACCTGTCCTGCTCCACATTTAGGGTATCCATAAGGGAAGATGCCTTGATCCCCGCTGCCCAAATTATATTGGCAGTTTCAAAGCAATCCTCCTTAATGTAAACTTTGTGCTTTTCAATCTTGGTCACCGGGGTATTCAACAAAATAGTCACATTCAATTTTTTTAACATATTCTCTGCCTTTTCCCCTAAAGATTCTGGGAATGTATTCAAAATGCGAGCACTAGCCTCAATTAAATATACTTTGATATCCTCCGTATTGATATTACGATATCCGTGCATAGCACTATTTCCAGCCATTTCCGCTATAGCTCCGGCCATTTCCACACCAGTAGGACCACCTCCAATGATAACGTACGTAAGCAATTGTTTGCGAAGTTTGGAATCTTCAAGTTGCTCGGCTTTCTCTAGAGACAATAACATTTCTTCCCGTACTTTTAGTGCATCTCCGATCGATTTTAACCCTGGAGCAAATTCGGCCCATTCATTGTGGTCAAAATAGTTGTACTGAGCACCGGTGGCCAAGACCAATTGATCAAAATTAATAATACGACCATCGCCTAGAATCAGGGATTTATTTTCGGGTATAATTTTTTCAACCGCTGCTAAAAGTACTTTTACCCTAGAGTTTTTAGCCATTATTGCGCGTAGTGGTGCAGCAATATCTCCTGGAGATAATGCTGCCGTCGCAACTTGATATAAAAGAGGTTGGAACAAATGATGATTTAACCTGTCAATTATAGTAACATCTGCATCTGTGTTTTTTAATGTATTAGCAGTTGCAATACCTCCAAAACCACCGCCTACGATTACAATATGTCTTCTATTATTTTTCATTTTTTTATTCCTTTTAGTTGTTTATCATCTGTTTTTAAGGTTCATTCTGTAATTATTGGCTATTCTAGTTTTTGACAAAATTCAGGTTCATAATAGGTTCGCGACGTGCCTATAATATCGTTAAGCTTCAATTTCTTAATCAGCATGTTTTAGAAGTACACTTATGCTGTAGCGGATGTTGATTTTGCAACTGCAACAAATATGTACTATTGCGTACTAATTATCCTTATCAACTGTTAAGTAAAGGATCAGGGACTTTACTAACATATTTTTCAATTCAACCCTTTAGTTTTGCCTTTAGATACTCTCGGTTCATCCTAGCGATACTTGCCAAAGTAATCCCGGCTGGGCATTCAATTTCGCAGGCTCCCGTGCTAGAGCAACTACCAAAGCCTTCCGCATCCATTTGTCCCACCATTTTTATTACCCGCTCCGTAGCTTCTATCTTGCCTTGTGGCAAAAAGCTAAATTGACTAACCTTGGCAGAAACAAACAGCACTGCACTTGCGTTTACACAGGCTGCTACACAGGCTCCACAGCCAATACAGGTTGCGTTATTAAAGGCTTCTTCGGCGTCATCGTGATTTATGGGAATGGTATTGGCATCGATTGTATTTCCCGATGTGTTTACAGAAACATATCCTCCAGACTGTTGTATCCTGTCAAATGAACTACGGTCGATTACCAAATCTTTAATGACTGGAAAGGCATCTGCCCTAAAAGGCTCAATAACAATAGTCTCGCCATCCTTAAAGGAACGCATATGCAATTGGCAAGTAGTGGTCAAGCGATTTGGACCATGAGGTCGCCCATTGATTTGTAACGAGCAGGTTCCACAAATTCCCTCGCGGCAATCATGATCGAACTGAACTGGTTCCTCGTTTTTGTCTATAAGATCCGAATTGAGAACGTCCAACATTTCGAGAAAGGACATATCCTTTTCGATTCCCTCTACAGGATAAATTTTAATCTCTCCTTTTGAATCGATATTCTTCTGTCTCCAGATTTTTAATGTGAACTTCATGTCATTTATTTTATTTTCCCAATGAATTTTCTTTGAGATAATGCCAAATGAACATTTTGATATTCCCTAAAAACCGATATATATAATGTTCATTAAAATCATCAACTTATTTTATAGATCGGCGGCGTTCGCAATCATTTCAGCGATATCCATAACCTGCACTTTATCTTCTTTGTTCTTCGCCTTGACACCATCGGTAAGCATATTGGTGCAAAAGGGACAACCAGAGGCTATAATTTCAGGCTGGATTTCAATAGTCTCTTCAACACGGTCAACATTTATTTCTTTGTCCCCAGGTTCAGATTCCTTAAAGAATTGAGCACCACCCGCACCACAACAAAACCCTGTAGTTTTGCTACGCTTCATTTCTACCAGTTCAACCTCGAGTTTTTGTAGCAAATTTCGGGGTGCTTCGTATTCTCCGTTTCCCCGTCCCAAATAACATGGGTCATGGTATGTAATGCGTTTTCCATTAAATTTACCGGCATCTATTTTTAAACGACCTTCTGCTACTAGGGAACTGAGTAACTGTGTGTGATGCACTACTTCAAAATGTCCTCCCAGTTCGGGATATTCATTTTTTAGCGTATTAAAACCATGTGGGCAGGCGGTAACAATTTTAGTAATCCCGTATCCATTGAGTGTTTTGATGTTTGTCATTGCCTGCATTTGAAATACATATTCGTTACCGGCTCTTTTTGCGGGATCACCGGTACAGCCTTCCTCGGTTCCAAGCACTGCAAAATCTATATCGGCCTGAACGAGTAAACGAACAAAGGCCTTGGTAATCTTCTTTGCCCTATCGTCAAAGCTACCGGCACACCCAACCCAAAAAAGAATTTCGGGGCTTTTGCCTTGTGCCGCATATTGGGCCATAGTCGTTACTTTTAAAGGTCTGTTCATAATTTTTGGTCTATACTTTTACACTCCCCAATTATCCTTTCTCAATATTTCATTAGGCTTATTCTTTCTCTCGTTTAAAACTAATAACCTAATAACACAAATTTCCAATATATTTCATTATTTGCGTGCTTTAGCAAATAAACATTTTACTAGAATAACAGAATAAAGATACAAAAATATTTTAATTCGGACTAATTTGTCCGAATTAAAAATATTTTTTTGACACTTTTACAGGTTGAGAATTTAGTATAATTTTTTTTAATTTAACATTAAGTATGATGTAAATAGGGGGTTCAAAGTGACCACATAAAAACAGAAGTTTCTATAACAGTTAAAAATCGTTCTACCCGAAGCTATTAAAAGTTTAGCAATAATTATTGCAATGCTAATTTTTATCTGCTGGGAGTTGTGTACTATAACTGTTTGTTTGCAAGTAGTATCAAAACCCAAATCTTACCATAACTTATCTGCGCGTGGATCCTATTCGGTTTTTGTAGTGTTCAGGCAGATAATCGTAAAGCAAAAACCGCATAGGGCGCATACTACTTTTGATTTGAATTATTTCTTCTTTGCAACCATCGGGAACAAAACAAATCTTGGCCATTGGTAAATTCAAATCTTTTATTCAAAAACATTTAGTATTAAACTGCTTATTTTACTACACAACACTAAATATTTAATAATTTCATTCTTAATTTATTTGGTTGTATTTATTTTTTCTAGTAAAAACTATAGACATTTTTAATTACTTATTATACATTTAAGAATATTGCTTTTATATGTGCTTTATTTAATCATTATTATCTTTGTAGCTAATTAAAAAATCTTAAAGTGAAATAATTTTAGTACCATTTACCAGTTCTTTTAGTTTTTCTAAACCTAAAGGTTTTGGAATAAAATCTTTAACGAATTGCGGGAAATCTTTAGCCAAACGCTTATCTGATTCAGAAATAGAAGAAGTTACTATAACTACATCAATATTGGTAGACATTTCTTCAAGAACCATAAATTCTAAGAATTCAAAACCGTTCATTTCTGGCATGTTGATATCCAATAGAATTAAAATATTTTCTGATTTGTCTTCATTAAAACGCAGATGATCTAAGGCCTCTTCTGGATCAGTATAGCCAAAGACCTTATCCTCCTCCCCAATTTTTTTTAATAGAATACTATGCATGAGTATAATTATCTCCTCATCGTCGACCAAGTAAATTTTAGAATACATAGTTGCCTATTTTTAAAATATTAAAGCAAAGTAATTTTTTTTACGTAATTCTAAACTACAATGTTGTTAATAGCTTTTAATTGTAGGTGAAATATTACTAAAATGTGGTCATTCGTTAATTATAGTTTATATACGCTAAAACATAAATAGAACTAATAAAAATTTCTATGAAATTAAGGTTCAATTTACCAAATTGAATTTCCAAAGTGTTTAATTGTTTACATGGAGTTATCTATAATAAATAAATAAATTCTGTACGCTTCAACTAGACTATTTTCAATTAAATTCTATTGTTCTAATCTAAGCCAATAGTTATTAAAACTAATAAGATTAACATTGATAAAATAAACATAATACCTATTAAAATCAGCGCTTTATCTTGTATTTCTCTTTTATTCATTCACATTTCAAATACTAAACAAAGGCAAAACCTGTCAATAGCCTATATATAAAACCATAAAGCACAATAATAAAAACACCTATGGTGAACCATGTCAATAATTTTAAGGAGCGTTTCATCAAATAACTACCTAGATTTTTAAATCCTTCAAAATAAATTTCTTTAATTAGTAAAACTGTTTTCATTTTTGTTCATTTAATTTTGGACAAATTTAGGCTGCACCTATAAATTTTATGTATTGTTTCGGTTAAGTTGCCGCATTTATAGCTCAAAAACATAGTAGAACCTAGTCGTAGACAAAATTACCCTTTAATCGAAATTGTTTTGTTTGAAACATAGGTTTAATTAGGGGTAAAAAAGACTTTTAGTACTTAACAACCTCCATCCGCGGTATTAAACCAAAAGCCCTAAAGTACATTAGGATTGACTCTTGCTGATCTTCAATAACCATAATTTATACTTAAACGCTTATAAAACTTTAACAAATTTCGGAAGGTATTTTTTGAAGAAACATTTTTAACTCGCTTACATAAACATATGCACACGAAAAGCTATAAGCTCTTAATTTATTGAAGATATATTTAAAACGCACATTGCTTCAACTATAATTTTTCAGATTATGAAAATTTACATTTAATCTTATACCCAAAAATTTGGTGATTGATTCATAACACCTTAAACGAATACAATTAAAAATAAAAAAACATACCTATTCAAAAATCATTTTACTTTGATAAGGTTGTTAATTGCAACCAAAACTCTTCAATTTTTAATATGGCATTTAAAAACTCACTCATCTCCAAGGGTTTTTTCACATAACTATTGCAGTGGTTCTCATAAGCCTCGTTGAGGTCTTTTTGACTTGAAGATGTCGTCAACATAATGACTGGAATTTTCTTAAGATTAGTATCAGATTTGATTCTTCTTAATACTTCATGGCCGTTAAAAATAGGAATATTGATATCTAAAAGAACAAGGTCAGGCACTTTTACCTTTGAAAAATCTCCTTGCTGAAACAGAAAATCTAAAGCCTCTTTTCCGTTACGAGCAACACTAATCTCTATTTTTAATTTAGATTCTTCAAAAGCTTCCAGAGTGAGTAAAACATCTCCCTCGTTATCTTCTACTAACAAAATATGGGCAATTTTAGCATTTTGATTTTTCATAATATTTTTTATTTAGGTATGGTGAAATAAAATATTGATCCTTTCTCGGGGACGGATTCCAACCAAATCTGTCCTCCTAAAAATTCAACATGTCTTTTGGCTATGGTTAATCCGATACCTGTACCAGAGTATGTATCTTTATTGTGTAATCTTTGAAAAATTAGAAAAATTTTCTCATAAAATTGAGCATCAATTCCGATGCCATTATCTTCAATAGAAAATTGCCATTCATTTTTATTTTCTAAAACTTGAATCATAATTATTGGTGTAGAATCGTCTTTGGAGTACTTAAGTGCATTGTCAAGTAAACAATGAAATATTTGAGTTATCGCTGCTCTGTAGGTGCTCAGCGTTGGCAGATTATCCGATTTGATGACCGCCTTTTTTTCTGAAATTAGCTGTCTACGTAACTGTTGATACTCTTGGTAGAGCTGGTTCAAATCTACCTCTTCTTTTCCTTCCGTTGGTTTACTTGCTCTAGAATAAGCTAGAAGATCAAGGATAATCTGTCTCATTCTTTTCGCACCATCTATCGCAAAATTGATATAAAGATGTCCTTTCTCATCTAGTTGATCTTCATATTTCCGCTGTAATATCTCCATGAAACTTGAAATCATTCGCAGAGGCTCTTGTAAGTCGTGTGAGGCCACAAAAGCAAATTGCTCTAATTCTTCGTTGGAGCGTTCCAGCTCATAGGTATACTGGTTGAGCAACTCCTTGTTTTTAACTTCTTCTGTAATGTCTGATGAAATACCGATTATACCCGACAGCATATTATTATCGTCATAAATGGGTGAATTGGTTATAAAAGCTGGAAAATTAGTGCCTTGCTTATTACGGACCTTAAATTCTCCCGACCATGTTTGCCCCTTTTGTAGCACGTCCATGATCTGATTCGCTTTTTCTTTATCTGTATCAATGGTCGTTAGTTCCATAATATTCTTTCCTATGGCTTCTTCAGGTGTCCAGCCATAAATATTTTGAGCTGCGGTATTCCAATATTTAACAACACCATCGAGGCTCGTTGCTATAGCTGCCTGGCCTACGGTACTTAGTAAATTAGCTTTGAACTTGTTTTCTTCTTCTGCTTTTTTACGTTCCGTGATGTCCAGTACTATGGCTAAAAATTGCTTAGTATTACCTTCTACTACTAATTGTAAATGTATTTCTGTGGGATATAGACTTCCATCTTTTCGTTGGTGCTGCGTAAAAAACACAATTTTGTCTTTTTTATTCGCTTCTAGTGGCGCTATAAGTTCTGTAAAAGACCTTAGCGTATAGTCTGGTTTTATATCTAGGGGAGATAATTTTTTTATTTCCTTATTGGTATAACCCAAGTTCAAAAGCGCCCCTTTATTAACATAATTAAACTGGAACGTTTTTGTGTCGAATGTATAAATTTCATTCAAACTATTTTCTATAGTTGCTTGTAAACTATTTTTTTCTTGTTGTGCATGTTTCTGCTTGGTGATATTAATATTCGTTCCCAGATATCCATTAAGTTCCTTTTTTTCATTAAATAGTTCCTTTGCAGTACCCTTCACCCAGGTAACTTTACCTTCTTTATTTACAAACCGATACTCATAAGCCCACTTATCATTTGATTTAATAGATGTATACCAATTATTCTTAACATAATCTAAGTCATCTGGATGCAAAGCATTAACCCATCCTTTGCCTACAGCCTCATTTAAATTCATGCCTGTCATTTGAAGCCAAGTTTCATTAGCATAAACGCAATCTCCATCGAGATTTGTGGTGTATATGGCAATGGGCGATTGTTCGGTATAGGCTTTAAATTTAGCATCACTTTTCTCCGCTTTTTCTTTGGCCTTTAATAATTCTAATTCTGCCTCTTTGCGCTCATGAATATCCTGATAGCTTCCGTAAATTTTGGTTCGCTTATTATTTACTGTTTCACTTTTACCTATAGCTCTGTTCCAGCGCTTATTGCCTTTAGCTGTGCGAATCAATACATCCTCTACGAACTCAGTACCATTCGTAATTAAGTTGTGTAATGCCGTTTGTATCCGTTCTTTACTTTCCCCAATGTGAAATTCTATACCACCTGTCAAAGTAGGGTTGTAATTCGTATCAAGCTCAAGGATGTCGAACAACATAGGGGACCAATACATGTTTTCCCCATCAGCGTTAATTAAATCAAGTTCCCAACTTCCAATTCGCGCAATTTTTGTTACCTGCTCCAATAACTTTTCATTTTTTGCTTCCTGGGTAATATCAAGAAGAACACAGTTGAAAAGTATGGTACCGTCTATCAAAAACGAAGGAGTTCCAATGCCAAAATGTGTACGGAGTTCACCTGATGGCATCGCATAATTGAAACGACACGTCCACTTTGACTTAGCGGTTAAGGCATCAGAAATACTTTTTCTTACATATTCAATTTCACCAGCAGCGCGTATCCTTTCCCAGATTAACTGATTATTTTCAACTACCGACTCGGCTGAATATCCCCAGAGTTTTTGTGAACCTTTGCTAACATACTTTAAAGCCTCGGTTCCATCGGGATAGAATAGATATTGAAACACTACCCCCGGCAAATTATCGGCTAGTAGTTGTAATCTTATTTCGGCTTCTTTACGTTCGGTAATATCCTGAATACTTCCATAAATTCGTATACATTGACCATCAATAAATTCTGGATTCCCAGTTGAATGTACCCAAATTTCTTTTTGGTTAGCCGTTACCGTTACAGCCTCAAGATTGTAAGGTTTACCACTTTGAATACAATCCGCTACACTTAAACGAAGTAATTCACGAAAATCTGTTCTATAGAAATTCATTGCGCTTTCAAAATTTGGCTCAAACAATTTGGAGTCCGTTTCGTGTAGGCGGTGAACCTCCTCTGACCAATAGACAGTTTCATTTACCAAGTCTACTTCCCAACTTCCAATTTTAGCCAGCTTACCCACCTGGCGATTTAATTCTCGTAGCTTTTTTTCTTCAGAAACGTCTACCTGGATGACAATCCAGTGCGTATAGACTCCTTTTTCATTTGCTACTGGAGTCACCGTTAAGTTGACCCAGTATTCCTCCCCGTTTTTCTTGTTATTAATAATTGTTATTTCACAAGATTCCCAATTGTTAATGGCTGCAGTTAATCTTGCCAATTCTTCGGTATTGGCATTAGGTTTATGCAGAAAACTAAGAGTTCTGCCAATCACTTCTGCTGCTTCGTAACCCGTCATTTTTTCGAAGGCTTCGTTGGCATAAATGATTACAGGTTCTGCTTCATCTTGTGACTCTGCCTTTGTAATTAAAATAGCATCTTTCGTATTTGTAATAACACTTTCGAGTAATTTCAGTTGATGTCTTTCCTCAACTTTTTCTGTGATATCTTTGGAGTTGACTATAATACCATTCACTGCAGGATTGTTTATCATATTCGTCAACACTGTTTCAACCCATCTCCATTCATTTTTATTATTTTTAGCACGGTATAATTCCATGACTACCTTGTCTTCATTAGCTATTTTTTTTAGACTGGATCGGGTTTGCTCAATATCATCAGGATGAATAAATTCAAAGGCATCTCTACCAATAAATTGTTCTGGTGGTATCCCAATAACAGCAGTACTTGAAGGACTCATATACGTATAATATCCTGCTGTATCTATAATTGCAAACAAGTCATAACCCTCTTGAACCAAAGCTTTAAAGCGTTGTTCGCTTTGAAGAATTTTCTCTTCTTGTTCTACTTTTTCTGTAACGTCTCTAGAATTGACCACAATGCCCTGCACAGCAGGGTTATCTAACATGTTGGTCAATACGGTTTCAATCCACCTCCATTCTTTGTTCTGATTTTGAAAACGAAAGGGTGGAATAGCTACTCTGTTTTCATGCAGTACATTTTTTAAACTGGCCAAGGTCAGTTCAACATCATCGGGGTGAATAAACTCAAAAGCATTTCTACCAATAAACGCTTCAGGTGCCATCCCTAATACCGCAGTGCTCGTGGGGCTTACATAGCTATAGTTAGCCTCTGCATCTATGATTGCAATCAGGTCAGACCCCTCTTGAATCAGGGCTTTAAAACGCTGTTCACTTTGAAGAACTCGTTCTTCCTGTTCAATAATTTCTTGAGCATCTCGTACTACACAATACATTAATTTTGATGCATTGTCCCATTTTACAGACCATAAATTATAAGCTATGCCGCCTTTTTTTTTCTTATAGCGATTTACGAAAGATTTTACGTCTTGACCTCTTAAAATAGCGGCTGCTATTTCTTCAGTTTTTGGCAAATCTTCTTCAAAAATCAAATCTACATAAGGGCTCCCAATTAATTCTTCAGGCTCATAGCCCCAATGACTTGCCGTTGCTGCCGTGACAAAAACAAAATTACCTTGTTCATTAATAGTACAAAAAATATCTAAAGAAGCATCAATCAGCTGACTTGCTTCAGATTTATACTTAACGATACTAGTAATATCGCGAGATTGGCAGGCCACTGCAAAAATCTTATGATCTTCTCCTCGCAAAGGTTTTAAGGTAATTTGGCCGTATTGTATGTCATTTGTTTCTGGATGAGAGTAATGTTCATCTATTTCAAGAAACTCTCCGTTTATAGCCCTTTGGTAATAGGCTTTCCATTTTTCGATGTATCCCTCACCAAAGCCCTCTGCAAACACAGAATCGTAAATTTTCTTGTCTACTCCCGCTACCTCCTTAACTAAGCTTAACCATCTTTGATTGGCATAAAGCAATTGAAAGTCAAGGTTAAATATCCAAATATGATCTTTGCTTTGATCTAGGTATATATTTGTCAACTGCGTTTGATTCATCCTAAGTTTAAGATTTTGAGGTTATTCCTAAGAACCATAAAGGAACAACAAGGTACTAATTTGTTGCTGATTGGTTAAAAATAACCTAAGATAATAAATTTCCTAAAGTGTTTATTCTTATTTCGGACAATAAGCACGCACTAGTTTTTCTACAAAAGAATTACTTACTATAGCTAACTATTTTAAATTTAATGAAACCTACCAACTTAAATAGTTTCATTAAAAATGAAAATCCAAACCTAAAATCGACTCACTTTTCCCTGTCTCTTACAGCTATTATCTCTAAAATTCTCAATACCAATAAAATAGTTTTGAGTGCTAATGAATTTAAGATTATTAAAAAATTGTAGACATTTTTCTTTCTTACCGTATTAAAAAAATAAAGGTATTCCGGATAGCAAAATAAATTTTTTATCTTCCTAGGTGATTTAAAGCTCCCATCACTGACTCATATTTAAATATCAGCTTTAGCCGTTTTAGAAGAGATGTCCTTTATTATTTCATCTAACTCATGAGCTGAATTTATAAGACCTTTAAACAAGAATAATTGTTCTTCATTCAACTCTTTTTCATCTACCTCCAATAAATTGATTATACCCATTATCCTAGCCAATGGTGCTCTAACAACATGAGACTGTATCCAAGCTATTTCCTTTAATTTAGCATTTTGCTCCTCTACTGCTTTAATGTAAATATTTTTTTCCGTAACATTATTGACCAAGGTCACCAGAGATTTTTTAGCATTGTATAGCAGTTCATTACTGGTCGTTTCGACATCGATAATCGTCCCATTTTTTAAGCAATGTCGACCTTCTACAATACCTGAAACTTGACCATTTAAAGTACTGCCTGGCGCCGTATTTAATTTTCTTGGTTTATTTTCAATATCCTGAAACTTCATTCCCATAAATTCAGTGTGAGAATATCCATATTGCTGTATTGCCGCATCGTTTACATCTAAAAAATGATGATTTTCTGCATCGCATACCCACATAGGGAGCGGACTTAAATGAAACAGGTCACTATACCTTTTTTCTGATTTTTTTAAATCGAGTATGTACTTCTTCTTTTGAATATTATATAACAAACTTTTATAAAGACTAAAGGACGTTAAATCATCTTTAAGAAGGTAATCTGAAATACCTAAATGCAGTGATCTAATGCTCAGGGGCATATCTGTATAACCTGTTAAGATAACGACAGGTATCTCTGCGGCTAATTGTAACATCATTTGAATTAAGTCTTCACCACTTTTATCAGGTAGGGATAGGTCTAAAAGAATGATATCAAAACTGAGGTCACTATTAACTAAGAATTCTTGTGCAGCTTTGAACGTACTAGCATTGAAAAATTTAGGTTCTAAAATATGCTCCTCTAAATATTCTTTAATAAGTATTTGATCTCCAATATTGTCTTCTACGACAAGAATATGATAAACTTTATTATCTTTTTCCATATGACTCAATTTTTTCTGGTAATTTAAGAATAGAAACTCAAAAATGCTTAAAGCCCGTCACGATATACAAAAGGTTGTTCCATTCATCGCCCTTACCATAGCGACATTCGCATAGCACCACTTAACTATTTTATTCATTTCTGTTCTTTTTTAGTGTAAAATAAAAAGTACTTCCTTTACCCTCCTCAGACGTTAACCATATGCTCCCCCCCATACTTTCTACAATTTTCTTGGTAATTGCCAAGCCCATTCCTGTTCCAGAATATTGATCTCTATTATGTAGCCTTTGAAAAATAATAAAAATCTTTTCAAAATATAAGGAGTCAATACCTATGCCATTGTCTTTCACCGAAAATTTCCAAAAGTGCTTTTCTTCTGAGCATGAAATATGAATTCTCGGCGTTGTCTGAGCATCGCAATATTTTATACTATTGCTAATCAGGTTTAGAAAAATTTGTCTAATTGGTGATTTTATGGTGTTAATTATGGGTAAATTACTAGTTGTAATTATTGCCGCGCTGTCTTGAATCTGCTTTTTATGTAAAATACTTACCTCCTTTATTAAGGCATCGGTATCTATTTCTTGCAAATTTTCTAATAAGTTCCCCACCCTTGAGTAATCGAGTAGCTCCAATATAATTTGTCTCATTCTTGTTGCTCCGTCCACGGCAAACGAGATGAATTGTCTGCCTTTTTCATCTAACCTATCAGAATATCTTTTTTCAAGTAAGGATAGAAAACTAGTAATCATTCTAAGGGGCTCCTGAAGGTCATGAGAAGCGACGTAAGCAAATTGTTCCAGTTCTGTATTTGAAGTTTCTAATAATTTAGCCTTTACGGTTAATTCATTGTTTAAGCGCTTTAAAGATTTCTCATATTTTTTTCGATTGGTGATATCCTGAATGGCGCCTACTAATTTAATAGGTTCCCCTCTATTTCCCCGTATGATGTAGGCACTATCAATGACATAAGCGTACTTCCCATTATTTTTTTTAAACCTATACTCATTTTTAAAAAAGGAAGTGTTTCTATCTTTAAGCGAATCTGTGATTTTATCAAAAAAGGCCTGCCGGTCTTTTGGGTGAACCAATAACGACCATGTTTCTAAATTTAATTGCTTTTCTGCTATATTTTGTCCAAAGCGATCTTTAAAACCATCTCCCCAGAATAAGGTATTTTTTAGGATATCCCATTCCCATATGGCATCTTGGGTTGCCATGGAAATTTTCAAAAAGCGCTCATTCGAATATTTTATTTGGTCTAGGGTTTCCTTTGCTTTTGTAATATCGTTACCAACAACATAAAAGGTATGATCTTCTATTCCCGGATTAAAACTCCACGAAAACCACAATGATTTTTTATCTTTAGTCAAAGATCTCATTTCTATTGACTTTTTTGGCGCGTCAACATGATATAAAATTTCATCTACCAAATGACCATCTTCAGGATGTACAAGGTCTTTGAAGTTAATTTTAAACAAATCTGCAGCTTCAATTTCAAAAAATTCATAAAAGGCTGCATTGACCCTTTTCAAATATCCGCTATCGTCTAAACTACAAATATACCCAGGCGCATAGTTTATTAATTGATCTAACTCGACCTCTAAACGCTTTCTTGACAATTCAACCCCTAAAAATTCACCTAATTCGGTAATGTTTTCTGAAACATGCTCTGAGTAATTAGCATCTAAAGCACTTTTACCTAATATTAAGGTCCCTACAATTTCTCCGTTGTAAATTAACGGTAAACTATCAGCGCTTTTTAAGCCTAATTTTTTAGCGATCTCAACACGGACAAAATTTTTATTGTCTTGATTGTATTGCCAATGTTGCTTTGACTCACTTTCCCATGAAAGGCCAGGTAATCCCTCACCTTTTTCAAAACCTTTCAAGTTGTAGCCGCTCTTTGTAAAACCTGCAAACTTTGAATCTTGTGCTTGACTTGCAGCCAAATAAATTTTATCTCTATTTACATTTAGCAACCAAAGCTCCACAAGGTCTGATTTGTAATAGTGCATTAAAAGAGTTGATACCTCGCTTAAAGAATCATTGAAATTAAGTTCTTTACTGAAAACATTAGAAATATTCCTTAACACCTCTTTAAAAAGGGCTAAATTCTTCTTTTCAGTAATATCTTTTTGAACAGATATCCAATGCGTGCAATGCCCTTTTTCATTTCGAACTGGGGCAATGGAAAGATTTACCCAAAATTCTTTGCCATCTTTGGTGTAATTTAAGATATCTTCATCAACCGTATTCCAAGACCTTAAATTCGTTCCGATTCGTTTTAGAGTTTCTGGACTTGAACGTATTCCCTGTAAAATACGCGGTGTTTTTCCTAGTACCTCTTCTTCTTTAAATCCAGTTAATTTTTCAAAGGAATCGTTTACATAAATTATTTTAGGACCGTTGGGATAATCCAACGGCTCTGCCTCGGTAATGATGATCGGATCGGCAGAATGATTAATAACAGATTCAAATAATTTTAATTGTTGTTCCCTTACTTTTTGCTGCGTGATGTCTTGCATAGCTCCAATCATCCGAATGCCTTTGTCGTTAGTGTCTCTTACAATAAAGCCCTTATCCAATATATCTAAAAAAGTTTCGTCTGCTTTTTTAAATCTATATTCACAGATCCAATTA